>JAABVA010000365.1_pt1 | contig 58750 bp, 64 predicted proteins | sample 5560331 | NCBI WGS metagenome assembly JAABVA01 (sample SAMN12812661, study PRJNA571458) | rock metagenome | isolation source: Antarctica rocks | place: Antarctica: Victoria Land, Mt New Zealand sud | collected 2016-01-07
CCCCACCACCAACATCCCATCCACCATTCCAACATCTCAAACCCCCCCCTCCTCATCAACCAACCCAACCCAACCCAACCCTCTTTCCATTTTCCCAACCAAAATCAAATCAGCATATTTTAAAAACATGCTGAACTGAAACTTCAAAAGAAAGAATTTAATTGATGTTCAAAAGAATCAGAAGAAAAGACGACGGAGGAGGAAATGAAGGAAAGGATTGGAAATGTTAAAAGTAGATGATGATGATGATGATGTTGAAAGGAATGGAAGAGAAGAGAAGAGAAGAGAAGAGAAGAGAAGAAAATGCACGTCAATGAAATATTTCAAGTGAATTAAAACAGAAACAGAAACAAAAAGTAAGAATCAAATAAAATAAAAGAAAATGATATATAAAATCAATGAAAAGGGAGAATTTTGTAAGAAATGCTTTTCCGCAGATGAGAAAGTAAAGAAAGGGATCTATTCGATCGAAGTAAAAAAAATTGGTGGAAAAGGAAAAAGGGGGTGTGAATGGATTGTGAGTTTTTCCTTTTTTTTTTTGGGTTTTCTCGTTTCTCCATTCCTCTGGTGCGACTGGGTCGCGGGCAGGCGAGCGAGCGAGCGAGCGCTGAACCCAAACTAACCAAGGTAGGTACATGCGCATGCTACGATAATGTATGGTACGAGTCTGGAAAGCATGCACATTGTTTAAAAAACTAGGTGAGGTAGTAGACCAATTACAGCAGACTAATTATACGACATGAAATACAAGCGCCAGCCCCCACGGATAGAATACCAACATATAACGAGTGGAAACATGTACCCTATGGAGAAGAAAAGAACATGGGCCAGTTCCAGGAGCTTTAACGCCTAGAGAGCGAGTGGGATGCCTTGGTAAGGATAAAGAGCGGAATGACAAGGCCGCCGGTAACAATCTGTTGTTTTACATCCTGGTGTGCAGAGGTCTTTCGTCAAGTCCTGTTCCGGAGTTGTCGCAGAACCTGACTACTGGCCATCGGCATTACCATCGTAGATGCCACGGCTAACCTTCGCCGGGTTCCCAGCCACGACCGTGAAACGAGGGACATCCTTTAAATTGATCAGTCCTTTGTTCTTCCAATTAAAACAGTCAAATAAAATTCACCTGATGCAACAAACTCCCCGCGCCAACGGTACTGCTCTTGCCCACCCTCACCCCAGCCAAGATGGTCACGTTACTCCCAATCCAGCAGTCCTCCTCAATAACGATGTTCCTCCCCAGCGCCTGGCCGCCACTGCCCATTCTTCGTCTGGGGTCAATAGGGTAAGTCGCACACACAAGTTTCACGTTGGGACTAAAGATGCATCTTGCTCCGATGGTGACGGCACAAGTATCTGAGATGCGGCAGTCGGCGCCAATGAGAACGTCATCGCCGATGGTAATGTTATAGCCATAGTCGCAATGGAAAGGCGCCTCGACTACGACACGCTCGCCCACACTGCCAAAAGGAAGAGGCATGGGCGGGGCAGGAGATTCGCCGCTGCTAGGAGGTGCTGGTTCGGGTATTGGACGCATGCTCATGATTGCTTTGAAGAGACGGGCCCGCTCTTGTGGGCTGGCGCCATGGGACGGGTTGGTGGCGTTGTTGAAGCGCCAGATGGCAGCCATGCATTGCTCGCGGTCTTCGGTGAGAGCGGGGCTGAAGGGAAGGTAGTAGTTCCCCTTCAGCATCTTTTCGCGCTCGGTGAGTTCTTGGCGGCGGTGTGGGGAGGGTCGGAGAGACGCCGGATGCGAAAGAGCGGTTTGGGCGACGACCTGGGGGTTACTGTGGTTCGCATTCGATGGGTGAGATGACTGGGCCGAATATTGGGACTGGGATGAATTTGTACGATGCACCGGCGGAGGTGGATGCATCGAATTCGGATCGGCAACTTGGTCGTAGGCCATCTCATGCATGGAGCTGGGACGATGATCGGTTTCGGGCTGATACTTTGAAATGTGTGGAGGGTTGCTGGGGTATGGCCTTGCCGCTTTTGTCCATGCGGGCTTCGGGTGGCCATTGGGGGGGCTCGGTTGCGCATACATCGACTCGCGTTCCTCATCAACTACGATCGGCTTTCCTCTATCCCCATCAGGCCCCATGTGATGGTTACGATTAGGAGGTGGGCCCGGATACTCTGGGCTGGTCTCTTGAGCGTACTGGGCTTGATACAGTCCTCGGTTCATTGGTGGAGGGTATCCGTTCTTAGACTGAAGCGGAATGGGAGCTTTGGTATTGGAGGGCTTTTGCCACGTATTTCGCATGGTATAGCCTTCGCAGACAAATCCGCCTCGAAGGCAGTTGTTACCTAGAAACGGTCAGTTAAGCTATAAATGGCCAAGCGACATTTTCATTGTGGGTGACATTGCCATCAGGCAGATATTTGAGTGTCGAATCAGACAGGTAGGGAGTAGAACCATAGAGCTCGAGATAATGGCACAAATAATATACAAGTCTCTAAAGTAGCCGCCTAACAGAGGCAAGTGATAGCGTTGGGAAGTGTTTGCGGTAACAGAAGAATAGAATAAGAGCATTGAGAACTGGGCACTCACATTCAGGGTGTTGCTCATCGCATTTCTTCTTTCGTCTCCTGCAGGTCATGCATCCTGTCTTGGTCCGATTACTGAAAACTCGCTTCCTGCGCTTCCGATCAAGTTCCATTGCAGACTGAGAGCTTCGGTTTGTACCGTAATCTACATACTGCTGGCCATGCTCGTCTTCCTCCTCTGGGCTGACATAGTTCTCCCGCGTGGGCATGGAGTCATAGTTTTGCAAAGCTTGAGCCATGCGTGCTTCCGAGTAGTAGGGCTGATCACGCTGAGGCGCTAGAGTAGGGTCACCACGAGGGTCGTATTCGTTCCTTACCAGCTGGTGTCTGTCTGGACGTGGGTACAATTCGGGTTGATGTACACGCTCAGGTCGCGGATACGTATCGGACGGGTGAATATGTTCCGGTCTGGCGTAGGGATCCGTATGGCCAACATGTTCTGGGCGAGCATATGGATCGGAAGGGCCACCCATATCAGGTCGACCATACCCTTCCGGTCGAGGGTAAGATTCGACTGGACTGATCATCTCCGGCTGTCGACCGTTGTCGGTACTGTACATTCTCTGTCTTTCCGAGCTTGGTGGCATCTCATGGGTATGGTACGCAGAATTGTTCGGGTTCTCGTACCCCTCTGGGAAAGATCTTTTTCGCTTCTTATTGCCGTTTGCAGTGTTTGACTGCTGGCTACCTGGAGTCACGGGGTGACTACCGTAATGGGTCTTTGGTTCTTCGGGATTCTCTTGACGGTGAGGGGTTTGGCCCCGACGATCCACCATCTGGTTAGAGGTTGGAGAGGGCTCACGCTCCGGGCGACTGCTTGCGAGAAGCTGGCGTGAAGGGCTTGGAGATTTCCGACGTTCTTGCTGGCTGCTTGGGCGCGCCGGTCGTGCGCTAGGTTCGTCGCCAGCCTCCTTTGGAGGGTCAGGAGCAGGCTTGGGCTTTGCCGGTGGTGTTGTCGACGCACCATTCACGGCGGTAAAGGATGGACCAGACTCGGCAAATTGCTCGGTCTCGGCCCCTCCTCCTGGGCCCTCGGACCTATGATTCGAGACAACTGCTGCCATGCGAGTAGACTTTGACAGGTTAGAAGAAGTTCTTCACGATGGATGATCGCGCGAGAGGCGCTAGAACAAATGGTTCTTTTTTTGCGATTATGGCCTTTACTGAAAGGCGATTTTAAGAGCCGCCGGCCGGCGTCTAGTCACTCTGATCTTGAAGGATATTTTGTGTCGATAAAACTTTGAAGTAGAGACTGAATAGAAAGGGAAAAACTGTTCTTAGTTGGCGAAGGATACTGGATGGCGAGAGGAAAGTATTCTTGTAAAGTGGGGCCAAGGAGTGTTGGAGACGGGATGAGTTTGGGGAAAACAAGCGTGTGAATGATTCGTCTGTCGTCTCGGTTATATTTAATACTGCGCGCCTCTCGATCCCAACGGGGGGGTGTTATTGTTCCACAATGATACAGCTCGAAACCTACAGGAGCGGCGCAATCTTGGTCAAGACACAGTGCGACGGCGAGAAGGATGATGGATGGCAGAGTGGAGGGGGAAGATAAAGACGGACAAGAGTTGAGTCGGGGCGGCGCAAAAGGCGGAGGGCGGCTGAGCAAAATTGCTCTACACGCCGTGTCTTTTTTCGATTTCCGGTCCCTTTTTGCTCGGCCCACGCGGATTGGTATTTTATGTGGGACGAGTCAAAATACGAGGAACACGACTGGGGTGGTCATTGGCTGTTGGAAAAGGCGCTTAGTATCTTCAGGCATGCAATGATGCAAGCACGGTCCACGGATCCTTCCCACTGTCCCAGCCCCCCCCTCCTCCAGCAGGTTTGGGCGACAGGGATTGGGGGTGTTCAGGTGTGTCGCACAAGGGAGGCTTTGCGCGTTGGTTGAGGCGGCAACTCGTCAGTCGCTGACGAATTACTCTAAACTGTTATGGATTGCGTGAAGGTGAAGATTGCTTGCTCCGACCTGGAGGGAATAATATGGGCGGCAAATTTAAGATAGCGCGACCAAAGCATTAGTATGTACATATTGCCCTGGCTTGGGACGATGGGCGAGAGCGTGAGAGCTAGGGAGTACCCAACTACTGTACCTACCTTGCTAACTAGGTAGGTAGCTTGACACAACTAGGGAAACAGCTGCAGACGAAGTGGTGAAGCTAAAGCACAACTCTCAACTCTCGCATTTCGGTTGGTGGGTGCGCAGTTACAGCTACAACTAGTAGGAATTCTCGACGAAATCCTTCCATAATCCAACTGAAGCACTGTGACACAAAGCATAATATGGCACAACCAATGACAAGCTAGTTTAGCGCTGAATCCTGAAGATATCCATATTCGATGCCAACTCTCCCAACCAACGAACTACTATCATCATGCAAGATAACTGGCCACTGGGCCAATTACGCCGAGGACCATCACGGGTTGGGCCCCCTTCTTCAGCTTCTTGGACTCCAGCCCCGGCGATCTATGAGTATGACAACAGCTACTCCGTAAAGTAAGGTACACAGTACTTCCGTAGTAGAGCTGCTTATAGCGGGCTAAGCACTACCGCAGGATACGGTAAAGTCGATTGTGAGCTGCATTTACGAGGTTATGTCATTGCGCGCATGGGGTACCCGCGATCGCATAGATACCTTACCTTACCTTACGCTACGGTCGTTACCTACCTTACCTTACCTGTGACCGTATGGTCCATCTTTCTTAGACGGCCCTTTCGTCTACCGTATGTTTCGAGTCTCCTGCGCCAACAACACTCATTTGGCTTCCTCGGCTCCAGAGTCGATTAGTGAGAATCCCAGACCGGGACCGCATTCCTTGCTGCGTTGCAGAAAGTTGGCAACTTCACCAACAAAATTTCTATTATTATTATTATTATTACAGCTTAAAAACATTACGGATGTACTGTGTATTCGTGGCACAGAAATTAGGCGTCTGTGTCTGCTGACCTGAGCCCAATGGCTCACGCAGTTATGATAAAAATGGAAAGCAATCCTTCATTTCCGTCGCCCGCCTTGGTTCTACGGTCGGTACATGAAGCATGCCTACGCGGATGTTGCAGATGCAAAGGGTTGGGCTGAGATCCTTGTCATGCTCCAGAGGCGACGCCGCGTGTTCCCGTTGGTCGTCGGACTGAGCCAACTGCAAAGCCGATCACTCTCGGCCTGCGACTAATCTGCTTGGACACGTTACGTTGCCACGAGATCCGAACATGCGCAACAACTCCATCTCAGTTCTCGAGCGGGTATGGCGACGATATAATGTAGACACAATCGACCTTGATGCCGATATTGGCTCCATTACCGCCCAAATATGCCCAAATAGACGTAACCAAGCCCACAGAAGTGAAATGCCAGAGTAAAGTACCGACTACGGACTACCGACTTGCTGGCCCTTCCTTGGGGCCTGCGCGGCAAGATGATTGGTCCCCCCCCCGCAGCTTGTTAGTTTCTTGAGTCTTTTTCTCCTCCGAAATGGTAATGGCGCTTGTTTTGCGAGTCACGAGGCTAATTACGTTCCGCCCTCCCCCGCGCTACCCTCGTACGCTGGAATCCTTCGAAAACACTTAAACGATCTGCTACGGTGACCAAGAAATGCAATAACCCACAGCCTCGCGGCTCTAAGCGCTAAACGTGAAAAGATATGTGTCGGTTGGAAAAATCAGAATTACCCAAAGGACGCATATGATTCGGAAAGAGTCAACGAACCATGGCGGAATCCCATACCGCTCTCTTCCTGTTGTAGAGACACCGGTGGAGCACTCAATCTATACTGAGACAATAGAGGCAGGGAATACCATGAAACGCTCAACCCAATCGCAGATAACCTCTGGACAAAGTCTCCGATGACAGCGGTTGAAAAGAACGGATCGACGATAGTGTAGCCTGCGGACTTGATCTGGTCCTCTGCATTCGACAATCTGGCCACTCACTTTTATTCATTCCGGGTCGAAGAAAACATAGATCTCTATCTGGTGCCTCCAGGTTCATTTTGTTGGCACATGTTCAATTTGGGCCTCTCTAACTTACATCATATACTCGAGGATCGTACCTACCTATCTATGTGTCGACCGCCCAAAGACTAATGATATCAAGGGGATTCGAATTTGCTTGTCTTCTGCCTCGAGTGTCTGAGACGTATTTGTTCGTGGCATTGCACGGGGAATAATGTACAAGGCTATAGCGATTAATAGTACTGTCATAACGCTGGATGCTTTCTAATACATGAGTGTAGAACAAAATAAAGTAGGTATTCCTGTCTGCTGGGTTGTCGAGTGATCCATTAGTCCGATACGATCCTCGCATGTCCTCTAAAAAAAGCACAGCCTCCAATAGGAACATTTCTCCAAGTAGGTAAACGGATCAAAAACAATGTAATTGAAGCTTCCTACCCTTTCTTTCCATCAAAATGAACGGCGAGCATTGTGCATACAAAATCTAGCTATCTCCTAACGCCGGATTGCCGCGGTTGAAAGCAGCCCTACTTACCGTGTAATCACCTCCACCGACCTCCAAATATTGCGGTCTTGCCTTCGCTGTACAAGGTATAGTACCACAATGGTGAGCTGCACCAAACTAACAGCTTTGCGAAGGAGGCTTTGTATCGCCAGAGCACACAATGCGCCTAAAGAATGGAAGCTTCGGCGGCAATGGACTTTCGGCCCTTGCCCAGCCAGCTTCCAGAGCTCATAATCTACATCAGCGCAATGCGTCCACTGTGCTTCTCCCATCAAGACGTCGGCTGCATAGATCGAACCATGCCAGATGGGCTTCCACAACTGTTCCTTCACATCCCAAAACAGCCCTCTTCTTCCCTGGTAAGACCTCCCACCACTCCGCTCACCATCAACCCGATCCTGACTCCCACAGGCCAAGGCGTCCAACGCGTCGGCATGACCACCCCATGGCTCGAAGCCTTCCCTAAAACGTGTAAACCCTTCCTGCAAGAAATGGACCACATCCTATCGACCCCCCTCAGCTCCATCATCGCCAACGGCCCCAACTCCACCCTCACCGCGACCGAGAACGCCCAACCAGCCATCATGGCCACCTCCATCATGATCCTGCGCATCCTAGAGCAAGAATTCAACTTCGACACCTCGAAACGCGTCGATGTCACTCTTGGCCACTCCCTAGGCGAATTCGCCGCCCTCGTCGCCGCAGAACACCTCCACTACCCCGACGCGCTCAAAATGGTCCGTCGCCGCGCCCAAGTCATGGCCCGCTGCAGCCGTGAAGCCTCCGCCTCGGAAGGCGGCGAATACGGCATGGTGGCCCTCGTCTGCGAGCCCGACCGCCTCTCCTCCCTCATCGCCACCATTCACGACTTCCTCGGCCACGCCTCGCCGGGCTCGCGCGACGACTCCGCCAGCGACGTCCCCCCAATCGAACAAGTCCTGATCGCCAACATCAACAGCAAGAACCAGATCGTGCTCTCGGGCAGCATCGAGCGCATCAACGCACTCCTGGTCCAGCTGCGCCAGTTCGGCGGCCACGACCCCCGCGCCGTGCGCCTCCTGTGCGACTCCCCCTTCCACTCGCCCCTAATGGCCCCCGCCGCCACCTGGATGCGCGACACCCTCTCCACAACCCCAATCCACTACCCCGGCCTCTTCCCCTGCATCTCCAACGTCTCCTCGCGGCCCTTTTCCTCCGCCAAAGACCTGCAGGACCTGCTCGCGCGCCAAGCCGTCGAGACGATCCGCTGGTGGGACAGCATCAAGTTCCTGGATCAGGAGTTTGGCGTCCGGCGGTGGGTCGGGATTGGGCCGGGCAAGGTGGGGCGGAACCTCGTGGGGAAAGAGGTGGGGATGCAGGGGGCGGATGTGGTGAGGGGCGGGGGGGTGTGGGGACTTAGTCATCCGAGGGAGGTGGAGGGGGTGTTGAGGGGACTGGAGGAGACGGAGGGGTTGGCTTAGGGTGGGTGCGGGGGGGTGACGGAGTTTATGTTTTTGGACTGTTGGCCTCCTGTGTTGATGGTGTTTCTGGTAAGGACGAGTGTTGAACCTTTATCTGAATACTATTTCCTGGGAATAGAAGCCCCCAGTGCAGTGTTGATCATTCCTCCGGTTCCGTACTGACAAGGGCATGAACTCGTTCAGTAAAACTCTCTCACATGCGCATAACGTACGCACAGCCCAGAACAACCCCCGCGTCTTGTCTTGGTAGCCCACATTGATGCGCGTCTTCATGAAAGATAACCCACATCATTCATAGCTAATGCCTGTGTGTTTGGAAATACTTTATCAATGTCTAGCCTTGCACTCTCTAAAATGCTTCTACCCATGCCCCAAACCCCAACGCCCACAAACGCCACCTCGCCAGCTGCCAGGACCGGGTTTTGCTAAAGCTGTACAAGTCTCTCTTTCCCATATGCCACACAAATCTCCAAACCCTTTCTACTTCCTGTACCACATCCTCGTAATCTTCGTATGTCGCATCTGCCGAAATTCAGAATGTGTGAACCATCGTAACATAGATACGGTAGAGAAACAAACCTTCTTCTGCAACTGAAAAATCCCATACATCAGCGCCTCACTCGTCGGCGGACACCCCGGCACATAAATATCCACCGGCACAATCCGATCGCACCCCCTCGTCACGCTATAACTGTAGTGATAATACCCGCCTCCATTTGCGCAACTACCCATCGATACAACCCACCTCGGGTCAGGCATTTGATCGTACACTTGACGTAGGGCCGGAGCCATTTTGTTGGTGAGAGTGCCGGCGACGATCATGACGTCGGATTGGCGGGGGGAGGCGCGGAATATTATGCCTAGGCGATCTTGGTCGTAGCGGGGGGTGGAGAGGTGCATCATTTCGACGGCGCAGCAGGCGAGGCCGAAGGTCATGGGCCAGAGGGAGCCTTGGCGGGCCCAGTTGGCGACTTGGTCGAGGGTTGTCCTAGAATGGGATCAGTCAAGGACTCTTTTGAAGATGGACTCAACTTTGAGCGCTCAAGGCTCGGCTGATGGGCGTAACAACTTACAATGCATATTGCATAGCACCCTCCTTCTTGTCTTGGCTCGGTAGGGGGACTTCACGTCGGACCTTGCCCGTGACGCTGAGTGGCGGACCTTCAACATCATGGGTTTTTTGTATTTCTGTAGCCGATCTAGCGGAAGAGGATGATATGAACGCTGAGGGGCCTGCGCGAAGAGGAAGGAGGGCAGATGAGGGTTTGACTATGAGATGTTAGAGTTGTGACTATCTTGGTGGCGGGCCCCCATTCTCCGTCGGAACAACTTACCTCGCAGCACCAAGGCGGCTGCTGATCTCGTGGTTGAAAGCATGGTTGAGAACCAAAGGAAACGAAACAGAAGGAATCGTTCTGTGTGTTTGCAAGTTGTAGGAATTGAAGTGGATGTCAAAAGTGCTGCTTCCGGGTGGTGATGAACTGATGATATGAGCTAGCGCGGGGAGTTAGGACTAAGAACCTTGCGAATACAGCAAGGGGTCTGATTGGGCAGATTTCGCCAGGTCAAGCCAACACCGGCTGCCTGTATCAACCGCCGCACACTTCCATTTCCATTGATATTGTTGTTGTTATCATCACTGTTCTCCTGCTGCATCTGTGTCTGTTCGCCCTCACTGAAGTCGCAGTAGTCGAATCTACCGCTTCTTTGCATGAGACCTATCAGTGACTTGCCGAACTTGGATTCCTCCTCATCGCCAGTTCGTGGAACGTTGCAGAGGTGTTGATGGGCGTTGTTTTTGGGGAACTTGGCCATGGATTGTTCATAAGTTTTTGTTGGTGACGGCGATGATGACGATCGCGATTGAACCCGTCGGTGGCGCTGCTTCAAGTTCGCCCGAAATGTGTCCCATGCTGACTCTTTGAAGCTCGATGGAATCTCAAATGTACTGACTTGGTCTTCTTCTAACGAACAAACTCCCTTAGGCTCACTACCAACTCCAGTTGAAGCAGACATTATGTTCCTTCTATCTGCCTTGCTCCAGGATAGAGATATTCAATAGGTAAAATGCAGCGTAGAACGTTGGCAAAGTCTGATGCGCAAAGGAGTAAACAGCTGCTTTGTATGGATGCTGGGCTTTTCGAATCCTACACGTCCAGCAAATTTCCTAGGTATCATATTTCCTATGAGCTGCTCCAAGCTGTCGCACCTTCACTCTGTCAACAGTTTGACGACTTGGCACTGTGACCACCTTGAATCCAAACTTGGGACTTCCCCTTTTAGTAGTCCCTGCAGCGTTCTTTCCATAAGAATTCATCCTTACTTGGAAATCTGCCATGTTACGAGTACTTAACGATTCTTCTACATCACCATGTGCTTTGATAGAGCTACGTAGCGCGTCGCTGTCAATCCAGTTTTCCAATCAGCTTCTCTGCCTCTTCGTGTTGGTCCTATCAATGCTGGTTGCTCCTAGAAATTCCACTTCCCGTGCGCCGAACTATGTCAGTGCTCCGACCAGAAAGGCGGAGCTTCTGGCGGTACAGATACCTTTGATGGCCTTAGCATTACTTTTCGTCGGACTTCGGCTGGCTAGCAGGTACTGTGCGATCAGAAGCCCTGGCTGGGACGATTTCGTCCTGATCATTGCTACAGTAAGATCTTCCCTTCTATCTCCGATAACCATTGACCAGTGATCCCAGATTCTAGCTTTTGCACAAACGGTCCTAGTTCTTTCATGCATACCTTACGGTGCCGCTATGCACATCTGGGACCTCCCACCTCACGTCAACATGTCCTATATCCTGAGGGTGAGTGGTTCCTCTACAGATCATTTGGCTTGCTGGTATTGAGATGCGAATAGGTATCCTATACACTCCAAATTCTGTACCCCTTAGCCATTACGGCCATCAAACTATCGATTCTCCTTCTTTACCTTCGGCTTTTCCCAATAGTAAGGTTTCGCAAATGCGTCAAAGGCCTCATGGTAGTCTGTGTCGTGGGTGGTGCTGTGGTTACACTTGTTGCGGCGTTCCAATGTAGGCCCGTCAATGAGGCATGGGAGGTTGTGTTGCCGACCAATTGCCTCTTACAGACCAACATATTAGAAGGTCAGGCGATCTTCAACTTGATTAGCGACATTGCAATCATTCTTCTTCCGATGCCAATAATATGGAGTCTACACATGCAACTCAGACGGAGGCTTTTATTGCTCGGATCGTTCACAGTCGGGTTCATGTAAGTAACAACAACTACCTAAGCCCAGTATTTGGCTCTGTCAGATTCACAAGTCTCTTAGCTGACTGAGGTCTAGTCCCTGTGTCTCACTAATCGTCCGGTTGTCTGCGTCCACTCCAGCGGCAATATTCTGGGCAGATCCTTTTTGGTATATGGTATCCACAAGGAACTGGATCGCTATCGAGTATTGCTCAGGCTTGATATGCGCATCTTTGATACACATTAGGCCGTTGATCGAAAGGCTTCTCCCTGGTCTACTAGGAGTGACCCGTGAAGACCTCAACAAGTCAAAACCAGCAACACAGAAGCCTACCGGGCCTAGAGAATTTGCGCTGAACTCCAGGGCTTCAATGAAACGTAGATTGGATCCATATGTCCAAATGAACACTACGGCTATTCGCGCCAATACGGTTGGGGATAGTGAGACCTCTGAGGGGGGCATAAGGATTACGAGAGATTTCTCCGTCACCTCAGAGCCAAATCCGCTTCTGGCAATGCCTGCCAAAGTTTTGTATCGGTGCAAAACTGTCGTCTTTTCAAGAGCAGAGATAGTTTCGCCTGCCACTTCTCCTGTCTAAAGTTGCACCCACTGTCTATTGTGCTTCCTTTCCACTCGGTCGCTTCATTGCTTCTGTCATTCTATAGCATATGGGAACAGTAGGGGTATCTTCGATGGGATGGCGAAATGTACCGTCTAGTACACGGTATTTTGGAGACTCATTGTTAGTCACTTCGAATCAGTAAGATCCGTATGGAGGAAATGACCTAGGGATATATATTGAACTGTTGATCTGTCATTGAATCAACAATCTCGTGATTAAAAAGCGTAGTAAAAAATTTAGATTTGCATGCAATTAATGCTGAAAGAATATTCTTTCCAATATCTATCACACCGACCCCGAATTTTCCAAGTTTAAGCCACCCGCAAACATGACTTCCATCCCCTCAATCGCCTGCATAGGCATAGTAGGCAAAGACGTAAAACTTCTCTAGGCCCACCAGAAGGCTTTTCCGCGCTAACATAAGGTTAGGACAACCCTCTTCACATCTCAGTCTTCCCCCCAGCATCTACCCAGCCCAATGCATATCTTGACTTCTCGTTCCTCCTACACGCCTCCCTGGACCTATTTGACCTCAAAACGAGAAACAAGAATAGCGACTCAGTGGATCAGGATCTAGGGCTGCTGAAGCACGTGGATGAGAGGCTCAGTATCTGGGGTTGGGAGACAGGGACTGGCGTTAGGATTGCTGTGGTTGTGGACAGGTATGGGAAGAACGGGATTGGGGATAGTCGAGGAGGACAAGGGAGGATGGGAGGCAGGGGGGTTGAAGGGGCGGATATGAAACCGGCGTTCAAGGCACTACAAACGGCGTATATACGATTGCTGCAAAACCCATTTTATATGCCGGATGAGCATACGCCTATGGCTGTAGCCAATGGGAAGGGCAAGGGAGGGGAGATCAAGAGTCCGAGATTCATACGGGAAGTCAAGAGAATTGGGGAAACGTGGAGGCCTGGGATGAGCACGATTTGAGGGGGAAGAGAGGGAAAGAGCTCCTTTGGATTTATAACAAGAAGACGATACTATTGATCATACAAGAGAACGAACGGCAGACGCCTGGGAAGGTAACCATCAGGATCGTTCACGAGCGCCGCAGGTGTTACTATTGAAGACAACTGCACTGAAGGTTTATCAAACTGTATTGGCCTATGGGTTCACATTACAGCCCTCAGTCGGGAATACGCCAATTCTGGATTTACAACCGTGATCAACCATAAACCCCAACTACCCATCAGATACGCTCATCCAGTGGCCATCACGGTCTGATAACATCCTTTGCTGATAGGATCTGGAACAGCTTCTGGTGCTCACCCGATGGCTCCAACATCTTCGAACCCATAATAGATCAGGCCACGCATCACAAGCTCATCAGTAGCAGCTGCAGCCTGTTCAGACATCTTCGACCATACAGCATTCTTGCAAACGTCCTCGAAACATGTTCCGCCATGAGAACACACTTTGCAATAATCCTCCAGCGCTTGATCCTAACAAAAACCACTACCGAGACTGCGGCGCAGCATGAAATCCCTCACCGTGACGCAGTCTCGCCAAATATTCCTCCAAATCCTTCGAACTTCAGCCGTTATCTAAGCGCCCAAAACCGAAAGGATTACAATTTCAAATACCAGGAAGGATCGCCGAGGCGCCCAGAATTCGCAGGATCTTGAACCATGATGACCGCAGGACCAGCGAGGCGCCCGAGATTGAAGTATGCTAATCCTTGACCGCAGGATTTTCCTCAACTAGCCTGTTGTGATTCTTTGACTTTGGCTCAATCCTCCGGAGATTTGCATTACGTGCGTACCAGCTGTGGACGTGGGATCTGTTGTCTGACGTGGCCGGTGCTGACCTGTTCCTTCGTGCCACTCCGTATACTCGGCAATGATCCCGTGGAAAGGTACGAATTACTATAACCACACAGCAGTATTGATTCCCGGAGTCGGAAGTTGCTGGTTTCCTAGACAAGCGCCTCAACTCTGGGTAGGTAACACGTTCAGTGAGCAAAAAGCGCTACTGACGGATTATATGTTCCGGAACTTATTGAACCATCCTTTGGCGCTCACATGTCAGATTCAGATGTTGAGAAGTCCACCGAATAGTTTAGTTGTCAAGCAGTGAGAAGTATTCATGCTTTGGTTTTCACTGCACACGATTTCAACCTCCTTTTCAATGTTCCCACCCCGTTAGGTCTCCACTACAACTGAACCAGTAATAAATCCGCTTAATCATGATGCATGCCGTCTGTAACCTACTGCTCAAGCCTCCCTCTACCTTTCCATTCTATCCACACCTAGAACTACACAGCTATATCCACTGCGTCCCAAATGCACAAGGACCATCTTTTCTAACCCCACAGTCCTGCAACTGAATCGATCCAAAAAGGCCTCTATTCCATTTCCCACGCCCCGTGATATCAACAGCAGCAACCGGGCCACCTCCTTCCTCGTCGCAGCATCCATCTCTCTCATCCCCGGGCCACACAACCCGCACTTTTCCCCACTAACCCTGCATTCCCAGACCTTTCCCAAAAAGGCCAAAACCTGCCATCCACCACCTACCTTTATAAAGCAAGCATAACCCCAGTAACCCCAAACAACCCTACTCCACTCCACATCGCGTGCTTCCACCACCCTTTATCCATTTCCGAGCCATCTTCTCCCTTCCAACAGCCCCTCCGGCCGTCAAAATCTCTGCTCGCCCTGCTCTCGACTGCTATCTCCCCAATTTTCGCTCTCCAGGCTGTGGGAGTGCCGAGGATCCGGTCGCTAATGGGGAGATCTGTGACTTGCTTCCCCGGCGTTCCGGGCTGGCAGTTTGGATTCGGCGGGACGCATGTTGGGGCTGTGGCTTCGGAAAGGGGGTTCCCCTGTGGAATTACAGTGTGTGCGGGTATTGTGGTTGCGGGAAGTGTATAAAGGAAAGTCTCAGGCGATTTAGTTTCCGGTGTTGGAGAAGAGGAGAAGATAGCTTGTGTTTTGTATTCGTACTCTAGACAGAGTGATGATGCGCAGCGGAGGCCTACGGGGCAGCAGGCACCGGAGAGGGATGGTGGACATGGGAAGGTGTGGGCGGGGCAGAAGAGGGGGAGGTCGGAGGAGCAGGCGTGGTAGGAGAGGGAACAGCAGAAGATAGGGGAGGGTTTGTGGGAGGTTGGATAGCAGGCGGTGTTCGCGGGACAGCAGATTTCCTGGCGTGAACAATGTCAATACGCGGTGAGAGATTAGGGAGGCAGGGCGTACGGGATGGCCTTGAGCGGCGCAGTTCGTCTCCTGCTCTCCGCAAACGGCCGGTGAAGCGGTATGAGGAGGCCACTCCTGACGCTCATCTGAGAGGAACAGGGCCTGAGAAGCTGGAAATAACGACAGCCGGCTGGATGACCTAGTGAGATTGCCGGCCAGTCTCGAACCTTTGCTATTGCCTGTGGCAGCAGGTATAGAAACGAGAAGAACGGAAAGTAAGGTGGGAAACATGGCGCCGCCAGCGGCGAGAGCAGGTTGGTGATGGGCTCACAGTCTCAATGACAGGGATCCGAGTCTGATAGTAGGATAAAGACCGGTCGATTGGTGCTGCCAGACAAGCTAGAGCCGCGCAGAAGAAGAGTAAAGTTCTCAACCGCATTATTTAGAGGTAGGGTGTAATGATAGGGATCTGGTAGAATTGCAGTTGGCTGCAAGCGGAAAGCAGGAGGATAGTGAGGACGAAAAGGCACACGAGTGCAAGGAAGGAAGTGCCATGCTGAGAAGGGCTCTTTCCATTATTTTGGGTTTAGGGATATGCAAACGCAGGGGCCCTCTTTGCCAGTGAGATCTTGACTATGATTTTGCTATCTGAACCGTGGAAAGCCCAAGGCAGTACACTGACGTCGCGGAATTCCGGCGCAAACATAAGAAAAGTAAGCACACATAGGTGGATCTGAGATGACATCTGTCAATTCGACAGCTTCATGAACTGTCATGGACTGTATAAGAGTTGAATTCTCCGAACTGCTCTTGGATAAAAGTGAAGGTTTGAAATTCCTCAATCTTCAGCTCTTCCGATTCATTGACATCTGGGATTTCTTCGCTCGGGCTCGGACCTGAACCTGCTTCACATGACATCTACCACTTCAATCTCGTTCACCTGAGCTTGGTTCGAATCAATAGCTGAGTGCGGTTGTTCTTTCCAAGCATTCCAGGAAGAATGTGTCTGCTTGCGGACAACGCTAAGCAGTACGTTTGTCTTAACGTCACAGTATACTCTATCGCTACTCAGCAGGACACTGAACGGTAATCAGCCAGACTGACTGTCATAAGGTACTTACTACTTGCATTTGCCGTCTTGGGACCTTGAGAGCGGTCTGGGATGGCTTCACATGGCGTTTCGCAGCCCCTTCCAGTTAGAGTCAAAAGAGCAGGGCTGAACCTCGGCATCTACTAGCGCATTATGTCCATCAAGTACATATCGATAATGACCAAATAATATACTTGTACTGCCCTTTCCTCCAAACCCAGAGTTTCTATACGTCTTAATTTTTCGGCGGAGGTACGATCAAGTCTCAAGGCTTGTATTTCAAACGTGCGAAGTATCAATGGCTCCTTCGTGGGTGGAAAAGCTCACTCCGAGTGGCCCTCAAGGCAGTGAGCTGCTCCAACAGGAACGGGCTCAGTCCAACGTTCCTGTCGAGAAGCTTTCCGAATTTCTGTTTACCAAAGAGGCCCTGGACCGGCAAAATCGAATACTGAATGTCCTAAAGTCTGAGAAAGCATTCGACAAATCGGCGAACTACTTTGATGGCAGGGTCGAGCGGTTCCAAACTGCTTTGGCTCGTGCAAAGAAGCTACAACAGTTAACAATAAAGCACAAATGGTCCCAGGATGAGTTTATGGTAGCCAACGAGCTCATCACCGAGCCCGGTCCGTATGGGTTACATGCTAGCATGTTCTTAGTGGGTTCTTCTCTTCCCATCCTACTATGTAGATGTTTCACCCTGACAAAGTGAGCAGATTACGCTCCGTGACCAAGGAACACCAGAGCAGCATAAGTTGTTCCTAGAAAAAGCAGAGAAGTACGAATACATTGGTTGTTATGCACAGACCGAATTAGGACATGGATCCAACGTCCGAGGCTTAGAAACAACAGCAACTTGGGATCCCACAGATAAAACCTTCGTTATTCACTCGCCACATCTGACGGCGTCAAAGTGGTGGATTGGCTCTCTCGGACGTACCGCAAATCACGCCGTGGTAATGGCGCAGCTTATCATCGACGGCAAGGGCTACGGACCCCATCCGTTTGTGGTTCAGATACGGGACTTGAAGTCTCATGAACCCCTGGAGAATATTCATGTCGGCGATATTGGACCGAAGTTTGGTTACAATACCATGGATAATGGATTTCTTCTCCTGAACCATGTCAAGATTCCTCACGTAAACATGCTGGCAAAATTCTCGGGTGTCGATCTCAAGACGAATAAATACGTGAGGCCTGCTTCAGCCTCCCTCGTCTACGGTACCTTGACATGGGTTCGCAGTACCATCGTACTTCAATCAGGCGGCGTTCTCGCCCGAGGAGTTACGATTGCTACTAGATACTGTGCAGTTAGGCGGCAGTTTCAGGATAGAGATGCCAAAGAATGGGAGACTGGAGAAAACCAAGTCCTGAATTATACTATGGTCCAAATTCGGCTGTTACCTCTACTGGCTGCGACTTTTGCTCTGCATTTTACCGGTCGTGGAATGATGGCACTTTACCAGGAAAGTCAGAAGAAAATGGCCGGAGATGCAGGCAAAATGTCATCGACAAAGCGAGGGCCTAGCCCTGAAGAGCTCTTTCCTACGACAGACTTACTTGCGGACCTGCATGCCACATCCTGTGGGCTGAAGGCTCTTGCGAGTACCACTGCTGCTGAGGGCCTAGAAGTCTGCAGGAGAGCATGCGGAGGTCACGGTTACAGTAGCTTCAGCGGCATAGGCTCGTGGTACGCCGATTACCTCCCCACGACCACCTGGGAGGGAGACAACTATATGCTAACCCAGCAAGTCGCAAGATATGTAAGTAGCCTCCCTTTTTCAGTTGCCACCTGTCACTTACGTATAATAGCTCCTGAAATCAGCGCGTGCTGTCCTTCAAGGCAAGGCTTCAGACAACGATACTAGCAGGATTTTCAAAAGCTTCCTCGCGCGTCGTGATATAGGCGCTGCATTCGACGTCCTTGGTCGTGACGAGGACATTGTCGCCGCCTTTGCCTGGCGTACCTCGTTCCTCACCTTTGAAGCCCTCAAACACCGGGATGAGGAGAAAGGATCGTGGAATGGCCTTCTTGTTGATTTCTGGCGCCTAAGTACTGCCCACAGCCAGTATCTTGTTGTCAAAAATTTCTACGAGGCCTTACGCACCAACGACATTACTTCATCACTCGACCCCCAGACCATCGCACTTATGCACAAGCTCTTCCGCCTATATGCGCTGCACACCCTCGAGCAGGAAGCCTCGGAGTTCTTCTCCAGCAGCGCGGTCACGGTTCGCCAAATCCAACTTGCTCGTACAAAGGCCGTCATGAAGCTCCTTGAAGAGATCAGACCACACGCCGTAAGGCTTGTAGATGCATGGCACTTCCCGGACTGGCAGCTTGATAGTAGCTTAGGCAGGTACGACGGGAAGGTCTATGAAGATCTATTCAAGCGCGCGAGCGAGCTGAATCCATTGAATGCGTTGACGATTGATCCGTACCCGGGTAGTAATGTATTGGTTAAGAAAGATGCGAGGGAGGGTTTCAAGAGCAAGCTGTAAGGCTTCGTATTGGGCATAACGTTAGGACTCCTTGTACATAGGTGTTAGCTTCTGTAGATATAGGGGCTTTTGTATGGTAAGCAATGTGTATACGAAGCATTCATCCAAAATCATTATCTCCATATGCCTGCTTAGGTTTCGACTTTGTTCCTTTCCCCTAAAAAGAGTTGTGGTTCGGTTTTTACATGTGATACATCTAGCGGTATTGTATCGGTGTATTACAAGCATCATGACGTAGTTGAAGCCCATTCCCCAGAGAGCTGCAAGTGATCGAGAGATGAGACTTGTATTGTAAAGTAGTGATCCCCATGCAGTCATTGCCTACTTCTACAGGCCTTACCATCACCAATCCGCTTGTCTTGTATCGAGCACTTTTGGCTACAAAGCAAATTGATCCGGATCCCGCACAACATCGGCTTGCTCTCCATCTACAGAAGCTCTATCACCGTCTCAAGGACTACGAGCCTGAAGTAGACTTTAATCATCGGCTAGAACAGCTAAACCGTTCATTTGGGAAGCCTTCGTTAACTTCGAGGCAAGCAGAAGATCACGAAAGCTTATCAGAAAATGGGAAGCCTCAGAGTATCTTCTCTTCTCTTAGAGGGCAGAAAGAGAAGGCAGAGGCAATGGCTCTCACGAAAAAGTTGACGAACCATGAATCTGCAATACGTTTGCAATCGCCGCAAGGTCTTTTACTCTATGGCGAAGTTGGGACGGGAAAGAGCATGCTAGTTGATTTACTCGCGGAATGTCTGCCAAACCGGAAGAAAAGACGGTGGCATTTCAACACCTTTATGCTAGAGACTTTCGCCAGACTAGAACAGTTGCGGAGGAGTAGATTAGTAACGCCAGCTTTGGCTTCAACGGGAGGGCAAGAGGAAGAGCATTCCCTTCTATGGTTGGCTAGAGATATGATCTCGACGTCGCCAATTCTTTTCTTAGACGAATTTCAATTGCCAGATCGTGCTGCTTCAAAGATATTGTCCAATCTTTTCACGTCTTTTTTTCATCTTGGGGGGGTTCTCATTGCTACAAGTAACCGTATGCCAGAGGAACTGGCGAATGCATCCGGGATTGAGTTTACTGCACCTCCTTCACGGCTTGGACTGTTTGGCAATAGATGGGGTATACTGGGCTCGGGAAAAGGTAGTGAAGGTGGAAGAAGCGAAAGTATGTTTTCTGGAAAAGGAGATTTCGTGGCTTTTCTCGAGGTTTTACGGGCTCGATGTGAGATATGGGATATAGAGGGCGGAAAGGACTGGAGGCGGCGCGAAGCTGAAGAGGATATGCATATAGGATCTTTTTTGGATTCTGAAAACGCGGGTCGCGACATTGAACAAGGATTTGAAGGTCTTGAGGCGATGGCTTCTGGCAACCTGGGTCTAGCTTATGAACAAAGCCTGCACGCGAAGCCTCAGGGCGAGACGTCTACCAGCGAAGGGAAGAAATCGAAGAATCTTTTACCAAACAACTTTTTTGTAATCCCTCCTCTGTCATCGACAGACGATGCAACAGAGCAGGCGAACCGAAGTTGGCAGCAAGCTTTACATCATGCCCTTCCCCACGGAGAAGGTGCTCCAAACTTTCCTGCAGCTATCGATTGGGGGAGCACCTCGCTTCGAGTCTACGGTCGTAATCTCATTGTCCCGCGCCAGTGTTCCGGAGTCACATATTGGACCTTTGCTGAGCTCTGCAGCACCAATCTCGGTCCAGCGGATTACATCACACTTGCTTCCACCTTCCATACTCTAATACTTACTGATGTTCCAGTCTTGACTCTCCTCCAGAAGAACGAAGCTCGTCGGCTTATTACACTCCTCGACGCCTTGTATGAAGCCCGCTGCAAACTTCTCATCCGTGCCGAAGCTGGTCCTGATGACCTCTTTTTCCCTGAAACGCGGCGGCCATCAGCAGGTGCGCAAGAAACCAACACCACGGATGACAGCGTCTATTCGGAAACGTTCTCCGAAATATATCAAGACCAGACCTCGCCGTTCCGCCCTAACATCTCGTCGTACACTTCCTCTGCATCCCCACCCTCTTACGCTTCAAGCCCCCTTCCCTCTTCATCTTCTCAACGCACCTCCTCTTCCCCTTCCACACGCTCTATCCTCGCAGACGAAGACAGCGACTTCGGTCCCGTCTATGGCGCCGGCCGCTCACCAAATTCACGCTTCCGCGGCCCAAGTGACGGTGCCCCAGGCGCGGGTAATGAAATCGGCCGGCAGGAAGGCCCCGACTTCGGACGCACCGGTAGTTTCACTGGTGAAGATGAGCGGTTCGCATACAAACGGGCACGAAGTCGGCTATGGGAGATGTGCGGGAAACGGTGGTGGGACAGGCAGGAGGAAGGCTGGTGGAGGCCTGTTGGCAAGGCAGTTAGACGGTGGGAAGGGCATGAATCAGATATAGTTGCGAAACAGGAGCTTGCTGTAGATCAGGTCGATGCAACGAAAGCAGATCCGCTCAGGCAGACGAGTCCCTTTCGGACTAGCCAGGAACCTCCCCCAAAGATAGGATGGGTGCATGCTTGGGGGATGATGAAGTGGGGGAAGAAAGCGGGCGCTTGGGGTAAGGGGGTTGAGGGATTGCAGGAGAGAGAAAGGAAGGGTGGAAAGGGTGAGTTTTGATTCTCGGGTTGCTTTCCAAGTGAGGGTTAGGCTATATTTTGATACGTGTGAGGCATTGGTGGAAGAACGGGACTGTCTGTATGAAAGACGGAAGCTACGAGTAAGGAAAGCGGCGAGGACAAGCACCACCACCAAACACGTTCTCTTTAAAACCCCTAAGCCCGCACTCGTCCAGCTGTGGAAAATTTTCATATCTAGCATAACACCCAGACAACAACCTCCATAACCCCCCCTAATTTCACAAAACAACAAAACCCAACCTTACCATCTCCCTCACACCACCCCCAAAACCCCCTTTCTAAACCCCTCCCCAACATCCCCACCCAACATCATCCAACACACAACAAGCCCTTCCACACATCAAGAAACGTCTTTTCCAACCGCAGACGCCATCAAGAACCCGAATGACGAACGAACCAGGAACGAGGACGCCCACAATAGCGGTGTATCTACCCACCCACTCACAACAATATCCCCGAACGGAGTTTTTCCAGACCTCCTTATCACCATCTTTTTTTTTATATAATGAACGTGTCGGGCCACCCTTTTCAAACGCCGCTTTGATACATTCATTCCCTCTTACCAAAAACATCCCCCGGCCTCCCGAATCAACCCTGCTCCCCGAAATATGTAACCCCCTTCAGACCTTGCCCTTATCTCAGAACTACCCGAAACTGCCTGGAATTCTCCACCTCTGCCCCCGTACGTGCTTCAAGGTTTTTGGGATGGGTTGAGAGAGGGGGTTGAAGGGGGGGGGAATGTGGGGAGAGGTTTAAAGGGGGGGGGGGGGGAAGAAGGGATTAGGGATGCCGAGATTGATCGGGAGAGAGTTTATAGGGAAGAGGGATGAGATGGAGAGGTGTTTGGGATTGGTGGAGGGAAACGACGAGGGTTTGGCGAGATGGAGGTGAATAGGAAGAACTTGCAACTTGAAAGTTTCTGCTGCGATTTTGGAAAGGTACAAGTTTGTTGTAGAATGTATGGTGAGTGCATCGTCCACGGCAAGTGTAGAAGCTGTAAAGGAAGGGTTTCAGCACGGAACCATCTTCCTAATTACACCCATCTCCCTACACAAACGTACACCGCTACTTCTTCATCCTCTTCATACTCTTATTGCTGACCATACTCATAACACTTGCGCTCCGTTTGTGCCCACTTCTCGCTGTTGTGGCAACGCTTGCTCCCCGTGACACAGCTCCGTTGACGTCCTCTTGATCGTCGGCGTCGTCGATTTGGGCCTCTAGGTCCGCGTTTGGTTCCTCCTCTGCGGCGTCGTCTTCGTCCTCTTTTGCTTCGTCATCGTTATCGCTGTCGTCGCTATTCTCCGAGGCTTTCTCGTCGTCGTCGTCTTCTTCCTCATCCTCTGAAGGCTGGGGTTCGGGCTCATTCACATTTTCATCCTTGGTGGTGTCCATTTCTAGTGGTTCGCTAGTACCTGGCTCTTTTAGTCCCCCATTCCTATCCTTATTTTCCTTCTCCTCTCGCTGTGCCCGCAAGATCTTAATCTCGCTTTCCACCTTCTCACTAACCTTCCTCACGTCCAATAGATTATGTATACTCTGTATCAGCCGCTCATAGTCGCTGCACACTTTCGTCGTAGGCATGACCAGTCGCGGCGGAATCTTCAGCTCAGTCAGAGCCGCAGCAATCTTCGTAGACTGGACGTTTGATTTCGCTTGCGCGAGCTTGGTGATCTTCTCGTGCCGGAACGTGATACCTGCTGTAAGACGCTCATAATGGCTAACCCCGTATTTGATCTCTTCTCGGGGAGTGAGCTGGCGCTGACCTGATGATCCGGACGTTGAGCCTTTCTTGTCGCCAGCGCCACTCATAGAGTGACGTTGGCCGCGGTCACCTCCAGAGAAGTTCCCACCGCCTGGACTGGAGATACCTTCCGGACCCATGAGTGATCTTCGCTTTTTGTTGTTCTTGTCAACATTCAACAAGGTCTTCATAAGCTCGGTGAGTTCATGGCTGGATTGATACATTTGTGTACTGCCAGTACTCTGAGGGGCTTGCAGACGTTCGTAGAGCTCTTTCCGCTCTCTGGAGAATTTTTCCTCATTGGTCACAATCCTCTTTAATTCTCCAAGTAAAATCTCCTCCTCTTTGATCTCATCTGGTGTTCTATGGAGCAAGCTTTCGGCAAGTTTCTTTCTCGTCGTTTCACGGGCAGGATCGAATTTCGTCATCTTTTCGTGAAGGTCAAATTCTGCCGTCGACATGCTGGACATAGGATGGTGTAGGGCCATCATCTTAGCTGAGACATCATAATATCGAGCCTTCATGTCCTCCATGGTTCTTGTTATGGGTTGCACGGTGACTGCCATTGCGTCTCCTTCTGCCGGCGTCTCTCCGGGCTTGTATTCGTACCTGTCCGCGATGACAACCCACCGGAGATCGTAATCCTTAGCCAAGTGGACCAGGTAATCCGTCTCTTGCTTGCTCCAAGTGTCACTCTTCAGATGCGTCTCATATTGGTCTTCCGTATAGCTCGGCCCTTCTATCTTGACGTTGAACTTCGTGAAGGGGTACACTTCCGTCTTTGCTGGCTTCTCATCCGTTTCCATCTCTGAAGCTGCATTCGAATCCGCCGGTGTGGCAGGGAAATTAGGCGCACTTGTATCCCTCTTCTTCCAGTGTCGGAGCTTCAAACCATCTTTCCGAGCTTCGTTGAGAAAGGGAGCCATGTCCCTAACAGAGTCAGTATACATGCATAAGTTTTACCATCGGGTGCGGCAGACCAGGGCGTAACCTTGTGCGACCATTTCGGCCTCTCCCTGTATTTTATGTGATCTGTGATTGCGACTGGAGGTGCGCGTTCGCCGAGTAAAGCAAATAATTCTCGCGTGATACCCTCTAGCAGATATCAGTGCGAAGATCCATCCAGACACAGTACTACTAACCTGGGCGCTTCTCCACAGTTTTCTGCTTCTTCACTGGTCTTGGATGCCCATTGCTGGGGAGATCCAGCATGTCTCGAACATCGGCGGTCGCCATCTTGACTGATTTTGCCTGAAAGCTTGTGCGTAATATTTTTCAACCAAGGAACAATGCTGTCCCAAAACCACGAGGTAACAGCCTGGTATCAATATCTGTTCAATGTGTTGTGAATGTGGTAGACTGGTGTTGAATCTCCAGGCGGAACATCTGAAGATGCGGCGGAAGTTGTGGCCCCTGCAAAATTTCCCGAGCGCCAAACTTCGCGAAAGGAGTTTGTTGTTCTTCAAGCCCAAGTTCGCCGTTATAAACCAACGATGGAGATTTCACATCCAAGGCCACTGGGCCTGCTACAATCAATGTTGCTGATCCTCGTATTGGGGCTTACAGTGCCGACCCAGGCTCTCTACTTTTATCTCGAAGGCACAACCCCCAAATGCTTTTACGAGGAGCTTCCCAAAGACACTCTGGTGGTCGGTGAGCAGGATCCCTCCTTTGTGTCCTCCTAGGAAGAATTGAAACAACCTCAAGGCTCTTGAGAGCCAGTATCCTACATAGCGTAGAGATCCAAAAAGCTAACCCACCCCTCTCCAGGCCACTACACCGCCGAACAATACAACCCCCAAACCAACGCCTTCGCCGTCTCCCCCGACCTCGGCATGACCATCACCGTCGACGAAGTCTTCGACAATGATCACCGAGTCGTCGCCACCAAAGGCTCTTCAAAAGGCCGCTTCACCTTCAGCGCCGCCGACGCCGGCGACCACCGCATCTGCTTTACGCCCTCCACCGCCGCAGCCCAGGGCTGGCTGAGCTCGGGCCAACCCGTCGGCGGCATCAAGCTGAGTCTGGACCTGGTGATAGGAGAAAGCAGCAACATCGAAAGCACGGACAAGGGCAAAATCGAGGGGATAGTGCAAAAGGTGAAGGATTTGAATGCGCGGCTGTTGGATATCCGGCGGGAGCAAGTGTTTCAGAGGGAGAGGGAGGCGGAGTTCCGGGACCAGTCGGAGACGACAAATGCGCGGGTGGTGCGGTGGACGCTTGTTCAGCTGGTAGTGTTGGGGGTTACGTGTGCGTGGCAGCTGTCGCATCTAAGGGCGTTCTTTATCAAGCAAAAGCTTACCTAGAGGGATTTGTGTGGGGGGTGTAAAGGGATACACTGTTTCCGATAGTCGAGTTTATCAAAGTCGGCAATCGGACGTACGTCAGAGCTTCGGTTTTCAGAAGCTCGAATCCTCCCAGCAATCGAGTTATCCAGGTCGTTTAGTGAACGTACTTATGAAGCCAGAAAGCCAGTTGTAGCCACGTCCATGCTTCCAACAGTCGAGTCCCTCAAGTGGTCAATTGGATCTCGCAACCAGAGAGCATTAAACGGAAGAATTGTAATTCCATCAGACTTCCCACCAGTGGAGTTGTCCATGTCAGTATCTGAGCGAGTATGGGGTCGTTCAAGAATTGATGATTTCCATTACTTGTGCATCAGCGCTTCCAAAAAGCACCTCATCGAATATCTAAGCTGCCATTTTGGCAAACAATATGAGGATGGTTGCAGAGCTGAGCTAAAAGCTGAAGTGAATATAACTATACTAACTGCTAATAAAGTCGCTCAACAAAGTAAAGCAGTAAATCCCCTTAAATAGCACGAGACGCCAAACGACAATATGTCTAACTACGAGCTGTCTGCTAATATGTGCGTTGTTCACACAATTGCCTGGTCTTTAAATCAAAGCACGTAGCGCTAATAGCAAAATCCTCTACCGGGTCAGCCCTTCTTCCCTCCAGCCTGATTACGCTCAACCATCCATTTGCAGCTCATCGATTTCCATGCTGTCTGCCTCGACTGTGCTCAGTTGCCGCGAATGAGCTCTGGTTTCACGGCTGAAGAGAATGCTCGTGGGTCTAGAGATTGATGACGGTCCATTACAGAGCGTGGACCGGCTTCGAAAGGGCGGAGCAGCTATAAGGGCTTTTTCCTTTGGGCCAGTGTCGAAAATGCTCATACCCTTTACCTCCCTCCTCTCTCGATTGGTGCGAGCAATCCTCGTGTTGGTGTCCTTTCTTGATAAAGGACGATGATCTTGCGTGTCCAACTGGCTGATCTCTGTCGTAAGTAAATCTTCTGTTGAGGCGTCCGATATTCTTCTGGGTTTCTTATTCGATGGACTAATTTGTGCGCGAAGATCCTCTTTAGCAGTCTTCCTTTTCACACTCAAGCTGTGCTCGTGATCTGTTACCTGACTGCCTCCAGCTGGTGTAGCAGGTTCATCTTCAGTCTCGTAATCTTCGAAACTGAACTCAAGAATGGATGATGGACTACGCACTAGCACTCCGGTTAACCTCTTCTTACCGTCGGCATCGGGCCGGGGCTCAAGGCGTATACGTGGCGTGGAGAATCCGACAGGACTGCTGGAGAAGATTTCCACTTCGGGGTGTTGAGCTAAACCCGATGTCTTATTCGAGAATGTTGAAGTCGATTCAGCTGCCGACAAGGACGGTTCGAAGTTGAGGCCAGACCTTGTATGGCTAAGACCACGGAATGGAAAGCCTTCATGTCTGCTAGTGCGCTTGTTCTTGCGCCGACTGAAGTCGATGTCGAGACCGATGTCGAGGCCGAAATCAAGATCAACTGGGGTCTGAGGTGTAATCGCGCGTTCCATCTCATTGCCATCAGAGAATGGATCTTCCTCCGAATCGGACTGCCTTCTTAGGCTCTTCATACTCTCATACACGGGCAATGGTTTTCGTGGAATATGTCCGTCGCCCATCAAGCCTCGGATTTTGGGGTTACCGAGGTTTTCCCCTTCTGCGATACGACGATCGAGTCTCCCACGACTTAGAGGTGGCAGGAAACCGGTCTCTGGATGAGGGAGATCGTCGATTGAGTTCAGAAGCACATTCCCCTTCTTTTGAGATTTGGCCGGGTGCTCGCTCGAACTGCTAAGCCGTCTTGCAATAGCTCGAGTTGCCTTTGCAATTGCTGTCTTGCTCCTCTCGAGAGGTGAAGGCTTAGGTGTGATACTCATGTCGTTCTTTACGATCTTCTTGTGTTTTGAACGCTTCTTTGACTCTTTGATTGCGTTTTGTTGCATGAGATCGGAGATTTTCTTGCTCAGTGCCGCTGCATCTGCTGTGCTTGTTTGTGGGCTGGCGACGTAAGCATTACTACGAGCGGCTTGGCCAACCTTTGTCAATGTTGGGTTGTGGCTATTCCGTGGTCCATGAGGCAATGAAGAAGCAGATATCGGCGGCTTGGGACTTTGCTTTCTTCCATTTCTAGGCACCTTTAGATTGGTTGTCTTTGGGGCAAGAGCCGGCTTAGCCTGCTTTTGGCGGTTTGAATCTGTAATTGTCCCTTTGAAAGGAGTCGATGGTAGTGGCTTATCCAATGTTTCCGTAGCGCGTCCACCAGACTTGGATCGAGCGGGGAATGTCTCGGGAATACTGTCTTGAGTAGAAGGGCGCATCAGCTGGGGAGATGGGTCATCTAGTAGAGCATCGCTGGCAAGCTCGTCGGCACTATCATTATCTAGGCGGGCCTGGCTTCTCGGGATCTTCATCGCTGCCTTTGCTTTCTCTAATTGCTTAGAGACTAGAGGGAGAGAATGTCAGCATGCGCTGCACGAGGTGAGTTAGAGTGCTCACGGGATCGCTTCTGCCCCAGGCGTGGCCGTGGCCTCTCATCTTTTTCGTCCTGAAAGACCGAGAAAGAAGATAGCAAACTCTTCTTCCTCTTGCCGTAAGTCGCCATCAGACTGGTTGGCAGAGTCAATTGTAGTTGGGCTGCGATATCTGTGCTAACCCATACCAAAGTGAGGTTGAAGGACTGCAGTCTTTCAATCGAAGAGGAGGTGAACGCTAAGAATGGACGAGGAAAGAGCTGTCGACATTCAACAACCCAGAAATGGCTACTGCCTCATTGATTCCATTAAGTGACTGAATAACTGTCTACAAGGCGAAACATTATGTTTGAATAAACGGATAAAGTGATAGTCATATTCGATGCTGTATTCTGACAGTCTATCAAAAACTTAAAGAGAGCTTACGGCTTTATGGCCTAGAGCAAGTGGTCGAACTTTTCTGCTGTGCAGTACTCATTGAATAACTTTTACACTCCATGAGAAACAGCATTACGAACCAGGTCCACTATCCATCGGTCTACGCGTTGAGGGACTTGAGGTCTACTGTACCAGGTCTTGTCTTTACAGTAGTAAACTTGACCACCATCAAGATTTAGCAACATTCCACCCTATCGAAGACGGGGCTTACGCATGTATGGAGCACCATGTCGCTCTATGAGACAGCACCGAAGAGTGGATCGAAGAGTGCCGAACGGCTGTTCATGATTTGCGCTTAGAGGCAACTCGGGGAAGCACTGCTGTGCCAAAACAGCATACTGTATAAAGTAGGGAGGTATAATCCGTACATCCAAGCGAGTGTCTCACACCACAACATAGTAGAGTCCCTCAGGACCAGAAAGACTGTGGTACTCTGATTCTTCATGTACCAGTAAGAGTACGGTATGGAGGTACGAGTAGATGTTGGGAGAAGATTGGAGTTCGCTGAAAAGAGGGTATTTCTCGTATCACGCTAATATGGGAACCAATCAAAACGAAGCTTTTCCCGCTCTGTCATCCGCTTACCTCAACGATGAAAGCCATTGACGACGGCATCATTCTGCGTCGGACGACACACATCACCTGGGAGTAAATCCTCAACCACTTCTCTGTTCCTATACATACAATAGATTGAGAATTACGAAGGTTCTGGCAGCATCCATCGACTTTATCTCGTTCTTCTTCGCATTCAACCTTACTCGTAGAACCACTCGATATCTCTACTCTCTACCGCCACTGCTGCCCCGAGAATCCTTGGAGATTCTCTCATCGTCGAATATAGTTGACTTGCAACCGCTATATTCTGAGCGATTCAATATATTACAAACACCACTCCAAGATGTCCTTCTCTTCCTTGGTCTCTGACCTTACTTATCGTGACCGCAATCCAGACGACCGAACTTCACCCCCATCACGGGCTTCTCATATGTCCAGGGCCGAGTCATATGCTAGATCATACGCAAGCACAGCTGCAACGAGCGTGAGCATATCAGGAGACATAGCTAGTCAATTACATGGCGGCTACAGTCACCCTCTCGCCCGGTCGTGGCAGGCTGAGAGGCAATTAACAAAGGTACCTCCATCGTGTCTGGAAAGTACAACCATCGCTAACATCCCCTTTCAGTCCATGCTCATCTACCCCCTCTTCATTTCCGATCAAGACGACGAAGACACCCTGATCCCCTCGCTCCCCAATCAATCCCGCCGCGGTATAAACAAACTAATTCCCCACCTCGAACCTTTAATACGCAAAGGCCTCCGCTCCGTCATCCTCTTTGGCGTCCCTATAGTCCCCGGCGCTAAAGACGCCCTCGGCACAGCCGCCGATGACCCCCGCGGCCCTGTCATCGCCTCCATTCGCCTCCTCCGCGCTCGCTTCCCAAATCTCTTCATCGTCGCAGACGTCTGCCTTTGCGAATATACCTCCCACGGACACTGCGGTATTCTGCGCGACGACGGCACTCTGAACAACACACTAAGTGTCGACCGCATTTCCGACGTGGCCATCGCCTACGCCGAAGCAGGGGCCCATTGCGTTGCACCGTCGGACATGAATGACGGCCGTATCCGCGCCATTAAACTCAAACTCATCGAAGCCGGCATCGCCCACCGCGTCGTCCTAATGTCCTACTCGGCCAAATTCAGCGGCTGCCTCTACGGCCCCTTCCGCGACGCCGCCGGCTCCTGCCCCTCCTTCGGCGACCGTAAATGCTACCAGTTGCCCCCCGGCGGCCGAGGGCTAGCTCGTCGTGCCATAACCCGCGATATTGCTGAAGGCGCAGACATTATTATGGTGAAGCCCGCGAGCAGTTATTTGGATATCATCAGTGATGCCAAGGAGATTGGGAAGGATTTGCCCGTGGCGGCGTATCAGGTGTCCGGGGAGTTTGCAATGATCCATGCAGGGGCGAAGGCGGGGGTCTTTGATCTGAAAGCCATGGCGTTTGAGAGTACAGAGGGGATACTCCGGGCTGGGGCGACGGTGGTGGTGAGTTATTTCACGCCGGAGTTTTTGGATTGGTTGAGTTCGTGAAGCGACTGGGGAAATAAATGATAACGGGGAAATGGGAAGTGTATTTAGTGAGGATGTTCTTGGGAGTTTTTAGAGCTGGTATTCTTGGCGAGGCGTAGATGATTGTAGCATGTTCGGTAAGTAGAGATGAATGCATAGAGAATGGACATCTTGCAAGAGCTATGTATAGTCGAGTACGACGGGCCTGAACACAGTGCGCCGAGCTCGCTAGAAGTGCTCCTGATTAAACGAGAGCGATACTGCATCAGAACGTTGACGACGCAAAATCTCCTCCAATCCATCAACATTGCTCGAGTGACTAGCTCCTCACCATGTTATTCATACCTAGCTAGGGCCTCATCACCACGCTTCGAACCTACCAAAGGGGCAACCCAGCCGCAGCAAAATTCATCGACGACGACATCTGCTCGCGGATCGGAGCCTGGACTGTTATTTCTCATGCCAGCCAACCATCAATAACCGTCCTACAATCGGCCGGCGAATACAAAAAAGTGGTGCATAAGCTCCACTGCGATACCGATTACCGTGATTCCCACCCACCTTGTTGACCATCGGCAATCTCTACGCCCCCCGGATCTTCCGAGGGCTTTTGGCACCAGCTGGGTTGTTGGGCTGTTGTCAGCTGTGTTTTGATCTCGGCCTAGCGGTCGAGAGCATTGGCGCCGTGCCCATCAGGAAATAGATTCCTGATCTGCGCGAGCTCCCAAGGGTTGATCGTCAGGACCTGGGGGCGGTACGGCGCCACCGTATAAGGCTCGCGGCGGAACTGGCCGAGCTGGGAAATTCAGCCGTTTGGAATCATATGGCTGGTTTCTTGGGCACCACGGGAACCTTGTAGGGACGAGAATCGCGAGCCGAGCCCAGGAAATTCCGAGTGCTCAAGGCTCGCATCCACCGGTACACCGCCAACGTCACCTTATCGCAGCCACATTGTGCTCATGCGGGGGCGAGTTCAATCTAACCAAGTCGCCCCAGGTTGGCACGATCATCTGGTGGCTGCTGTTCAGTGACATCTTCGCCATGGGCGTACGTGCAGTGTAGTGGTCGCTATCGCTGCATGAGCTGGTTTATGTACGTCCCTTTCCTCATCTTACTCGATACCGAGGGCTCGTCGAAGACCCCAACGCCACTACCACGACTCAGGAACTTCCTCCCATCTACCACCTTTTCAGCCTGTGGAAAGCATCACGCAAACGCTTTTGCTTAAGCTTGCTCGTGTGCAATATATCTTGACTCGTTTAAGCAGGTCATCCCTGGGAGACAAAGGCCCCTTGTGATCATGGGTCATCTGAGCCTGGAAGGGGAAGTCTGCTGATGACCGTCGTTACGGGCTTCGTCCAGGCTCTCACCCTCCAGATACTCACAGACTTTTTCGGCATGTATTGGGGCGGAACTGCTAGCAACACGCTGGAATTGTTGGTCGTCATTCTGGTCGTGGTGACAATGGGCCGCACGCTGGGTCTGGGATACATTCGATGGTCATCACAGGCGTTCGGGTTCACTTTGGTCGAATGCTAGGACCAAAACGAGGTGCGAGGTGTCCTTCGATTGCTCGCGAGCATGCCGGAAGGTCTGGCCGAGATCAACGGCGCCCAGTATCTCTGGGTCACGCGGGTGGACGGCCACAAGGAGTTTCGGCGCTGGCTGGTCTCGGCGGAGAAGGGACGATACGACGGCCTCGGATTGAGTCTCGGGGATGGCTTGCGCATGGCAAACGACACCCGCAATGGCAACTCCAAATCTCAACAAGAAGAGAAGGCTGTGACGCGAGCGCCAACAGAAATCAAAGCGTCAAAAGCACAATCGCCAGCCATATCACCCGCACCTCCACAATGTCAAGTCACCCACGATCCCCAATCAATGACAAAGTTCCAACTCAACCAAAAGTTGATTGATATGCGACCATCCACATAACGATACCCTTTTGCAACGATGAATTCTTGAGACCAAGAAAGATGGTTTCTATGTTCTTGGCTTTGGTTTTGTGATATAGCCTTCGTAGTGATGTATTTTTGGCATCTTGAGCGTCGTCATAGCCGGGTCTTTCCTACTGTAGTGATTAGATTCATATATAGAAGAGACAGACACGTCATGGTTACATCACATCAACATGATTCTGGTCAGAACTAAATGGGAATGAAACGGCGGGTGGAAGGAAAAAGGGCATCGTGATACTGTGCTCTAGCGCTATTCGTACAATCGTTTGCAAGGTCTCTCTCTTACAATGAAAGAATAGTATCTAGCACCACAAGCGCAGGACTCTTTTTAAGATCCTTCTCTCTCTCAGTACCAGCCGTTATGGCGTAGGAAGAGCGGCGTATGAATAATCACGGAGAGCGAAGCGGTCGAAAGTGGTAGTTGTTCGTTGCAGCAAAGCCTCTGGAGATCCCTCTCTTCGAGTATTATCTTCTTGAGTATTACAAGAACGGTGGTTGACCAGTTGAAAAGAGTGAACGACATAAAGGGAGAATACTATGTCACTCATGGTGTAGGTAGATTTGGTAGGGCCAAATGAGGGCCCAAAGGGGTGCTTACCTATATAATAAGTATGAATAACGGAAAATCTCTATATTACGGAATTGGGGAGCCGATCTGCCACCTCCATTATAGCCAGCTTTGACTGTACCTTGCTGATACTAGCGGCACTGGAACGCCGCCTCATCTCTGCTTTTCGGATTGTGCCGCGTAGGGACGAGGGGGATAAGCCGGTATTGGATGCGTTGGAGTGTGTAAAGACGAGTTTGACGACGGAGTGTAAGAGTTTCAAGATTGGTTTTCGTGCGCGTGACAAGGAGAGAGTTCAAGGTTGGATGAGTACGAGCGGACACGAGATTTGTGGTTGGTATCTGGATTGTGGATGTTGGGGACGGCGTGTGGCGATCGTATGGGAGGGGGGTTTGAAGCTCAAAGTGATAGTAGTGGCAGTTGCCAATGCTTTTACTGACCTTGCGAGGAGCCTGTTGCCTTATCTACTTTCTCAACCTTTCAAACCATTGAATGGATGCCCACCCTTTGCATCAATCTCTACTTGCTGTTCAGGATTGCAACTAACGGTCAAAGCGGTAATTTCACCTGGCCTGCCGGTTCCTGCAACGCAGGGACGAATTCTTTCTTTCGTTTCAAGACCAACAAGACACGGTACCGATTAGTTTGACATTATCTTCCCTCAAGATTACGGTTGTGAAGCACAACGTTCGGACCTATTCCTACGATCCATGCTTTCTCGCAAGTACATTTCCGGCGATGACAATTTGATACAACAGTAGAAACGAAGACGTAGCCCATATCCCCGTTCTGACCCGGCTCCCTTTGTGATGGCTAATGTTGATATAAGCCACCGCGTAGGCCACCCTCAACAGCAGATAACTGCCTGCAATCACGTTCAGCGTCCCCGCCGGCAGCTGCGCCAGGTTCCCCAGGATGACGGCACTCGTGAACAACGGCATGTTCTCCATGCAGTTCTTGTGTGCCGCCTCGGCGCGCTCCTGCCATGAACCCATAGAATCAGCACTATATTGTTCAAGTAGTAGAGCCGCATTGTTACGATCGATCAAGAGCGAAAATGTTGAAAATACAAGCTTGAAAAGGCGTCGAGAAAATATGATTGGAGACTCGGGAAAAGGGCGCGATTGAGGATGAAACGACTGAGAAAAAACACCTACGTAGCGTGCGAATGTGGCCGCGGGTACGCTCTTCTCGATCGCGGCTTGGGTTTTGGGCGAACGTGGGTTGGAGTTGTCCCAGCGGCCATTGTTAGCGGAGATGATCAGTTTGAAGGCGTAGGTGTGGGGGACGATGGAGAGGATGTAGTAGACGGGGATTGCGTAGATGGAGAGATTCATCATTTTGTATGTTTTGGGCTGTCGAAGGCGGATGGGGAGTTGAGGTTGGTGATGGTTTACTTTGTTTGGAATATCAGGAATGGTGATGCAGATGGTAAGTTTTTTGATATCTAGACCTTCTCTGGGCCTGGTATACATCCCTCCTAAATTAGGTGGCCAATAATACCGGTGGCTGGAGAGCAGGAGTGTGGGATGTGACTGTGCGCCCATATGAAGCTAGCCAATTGTCTTTAACAACCTCCCTCCATGAATCACGGTCAAGTACGGAATAAAGTGTTCAAATCATTTATCTACGTTGAATGTTTACAGCTTTTTCATCGTTGCTCGCGATGGGTCAAGGTTAGTGGATTACTCTGCTCTGTCTTTGAGACTCTTCAGTTTTCTCCACGATCTTTCCTAGATATCAAGACAGAAGAACGTGATCATGATGTTGACCGCCATGGTTATGCTAAGTGATCCTTTACTCAGCCCCAATTGTCTCCTCACTCAGCCGCAGCTTGGGGTCCTCCTCTCGCGAATCGTGATCGGGAGACTCATCTCGTATTCATGAAAGCCAATAGTCTTTCTTGTGGTCACACAGGGAGTCTATATGGTGCGTCGTGCGTCTTTATTTCTGCCATGAGGGTTAATAATCTGACATGCGTTGACCTCGCAGCTACCTTCTACAGGGCTTTGCATCCTATGATTCCTATCGCTGCCTAAAACTTTCGAGCATGTGAATGCTGGCTGTTGGGCTCTGCCCGTACAATGTTGCTGCGGTGGTGAGCTTCATAAGTCGATCTTCGATTTGACCATGCGAAGTTGATCCTACCGAAGGTAAAAGCCGCCATGCCTGCTAACCTTACTTATCTCTTATACTCCCCCGCTCTTCCAAATATCTCGAAGCAAGGCCAAATTTACAACCTAGCAGAGACTCAGAGAAGCTCTCACTTACTCTATTTGTTTACCATATCTCCATTGTCTACTTTGTCTGGCTTGCCTGCTTTCTCGTACTGCCTAACCTTGTTCGCCTTCCTTTGGGCTGTTGCATTTTGCTCAAAGATATAGCTCGCATCTGCGGCTATGGCTACGCAATTAACTTCAAACGGGACTGCTCCGAGTGGTGCTGCTCCGAACGGACACTCGTCGACTGCCACTTTGGTTCAAGGTCTGATCAAAGACCTTCGAAGCCAAGCTACGCGTATTCCTCAGGATATTGGCATTTTAAAGTCTTTCGTGTCGACTAAGCTCGACCAAGGCTTGACCGATGACAGAAAGTGAGTTTCTACAGACATTTGCAAACTCTATAATAGGAGCTTTGCCTCCCTTGTTCCATTTACAATTGCACCGTGATATTCCTGCTTAGCTCATGTCTTCCTGTGGACGGCTCTAGAATAGTCACGACTATTCGTAACTTTACTGACTCGAACTCTGCAGATATTTGGTACGCTTTGACACTTGCCTTGACAGTCCCACCATCCAATCTCACATCGAAACAGACAGAACGAGCTATTCAACTGGCTTGCTCCCTTCCCGACGGCTCGGTCCTTCGGGACGATCTCACCAATCAGTTGATCAAAACATTATGGGACAATTTGCAACACCCTCCGATATCATACTTGGGAGATGAATTCAAGTACCGTACCGCCGATGGCTCGAACAACGTATGCACATCTCTGTGTTTGACACTCCTTCAAGCAGTCCTACATCGTTTCGATTTAGCTGATTCTCTTTCTTTGCCTCTAAGAATGTAATGTACCCAGACCTCGGGAAGGCAGGTTCGGCATACGCTCGCAGTGTTGCACCACAAGCTCCTCAGAATGGTGTCAAGCCAGACCCTAGTCTCATCTTCGACTCTTTGTTTGCTCGAAAGGGGTCTGCCAAGGAGCACCCAAATAAGATATCTAGTACGCTTTTCTATATGGCTACCATTATCATACACGGTTAGTCTTCAAGTTCGAAAAGATGTTCGATCACTCAGTATATCGCTGATCAAGCGAAGATCTGTTCCGGACTAGTGATGCGGACCAAACCAAGGTCGATAATTCCTCATATCTAGACCTCGGTCCTTTGTACGGTCACAACGAAGCTCAACAAGCCGCTGTGCGTACATTCAAGGATGGTGCTCTCAAGCCCGATACATTCTCTGAGCCTCGTCTTCTTGGCCAACCACCTGGAGTCTGCGCTCTGATTATTTGCTTCAACCGCTTTCACAATTATGTGGTCGGCCAACTTGCAGAGATCAATGAGTCGGGAAAGTTCAGTCTTCCTGCCGGTATCACACCCGCAGATAAAGACTCTTACGATGCTGCGCAACGTAAACGAGATAACGATCTCTTCCAAACAGGCAGGCTAGTTACTTGTGGGCTGTACATCAACATAGTCCTCGGAGACTATGTATCCACCATTCTCAACCTTTACAGCTCTAACAGTAGCTGGAGGCTTGACCCACGTACAACTTACAATGATGTGTTTGACATAACCGGCACTCCCAAAGGTATTGGGAATCAAGTTAGTGTTGAGTTCAACCTAATATACCGGTGGCACTGTGCCGTAAGTAACAAAGACGAGAAATGGGCGGAGGCATTCTACGCCAAGCTTTTTCCTGGAAAAGACCCGAGTACCTTGTCGTTACCCGAATTCTTACAAGGTTTGCGGGTCTGGGCTTCGAGGATTGATTCTGACCCCCAGAAGTGGACATTTGGAACACTGCATAGAAGCAGTAATGGAAGTTTCAAGGATAATGACTTGGTTGATTTGCTTACTGAAAGTACAGAAGATGTGGCCGGTAGGTCAATTTTTGTTTCTCAGGACACTTTTTCCCACTACTTCTTTACTTGTTGAATCTTTTCATATGTGTCTGATCTTATAGACTAATTACTGGGTTTCAGGCGCATTTGGAGCTCGTAACGTTCCTGCTATACTCAAAGCGGTTGATTTATTGGGTATACAGCAGGCGAGGGGATGGCAAGTGGCAAGCTTGAACGAAGTACGCAAGTTCTTTGGCCTGACGTCTCATGCGACCTTTGAAGATATCAACTCTGATCCAGACGTGGCTGCAACCCTGGCGGCACTCTACACACATCCAGACAATGTAGAACTATATCCTGGAGTCACTGCTGAGGAAGCAAAACCATCGATGGCACCGGCATCTGGACTTTGTCCTGGTTACACTATATCAAGGGCGATCCTCTCGGATGCTGTTGGTTTAGTAAGAGGAGATAGGTTCTACACTGTCGATTATAACCCGGCCAACTTGACTAGCTGGGGCTTCCACCAGGCTTCATCTGATCCTGTAATTGCTGAAGGAGGAGTCATCTACAAACTTCTGATGCGAGCATTTCCAGGTTTCTACCGCAGCAATTCGGTATATGCAATGTTCCCATTCATAGTGCCGGACAAGAACCGGGAATTGCTTACCGCCCTCGGAAAGGTGAAAGATTACGACTTCACTAAACCGTCATTCGTAGGCCCTCCACGGCCAGTTCTGAGTTGGTCCGGAGTTACTTCCGTGTTAAGTGATCAAGTCAAGTTTAAAGTCCCTTGTAAGACCATGTCCCCACCACTTGATCTGGAATCTGGTTTCTAACATAGAATCTCCTTTTCAGGGGGCCCACACACCTCCTAGTTGACAGGACACGACTACATGCTTAGTGGCGATGCACCTGCTAATGCCGAACAAAAGAAATTTGTGGGCCAAGCGGTCTATGGGCCTCAGCATGGACTCGAGGAGATTCGCCAATTCTACGAAACTCTCACAACAAATCTTGTCCGACGAGAGTCTTATAGATTCGGTGAAGCCTACATACTGGATGCTGTGAGAGAGTGAGTTGATATGCCTTTTGTATATCCATGTCCCGTACCCACGAAGATTCGTATTAATAGTACGGTGTTTAGTGTCGGCAATGTTTCGCATGCCAATTACATAGCTCATCTATTCCATATACCGCTCAAATCTGCAACTGGCGCCGGCGACGGATTCACAGAACAGGAACTATATACGGTTCTTGCACTTCTGTTTGCATACGTCTTCTCCGACATCGATACGGCCAGCTCTTTTGGGCTTAGAGCAGCTGCCAAGAAAAGTACTGTGGCTTTGGGGACCGTACTCAAGGGTGTCTGTGAGGCGCTGAAGTTGGATAGATTTACCCGGCTGAAGAAGATACTCGGCATGGAATCCCACGAGGAGGTTTTGAATGACTATGGATCCCATCTTATAGAACGATTATTCGCGGGAGGCAAAAGCATTGATGAGGTTGTCTGGACCATCGTACCTACTGCAGCAGCAGCAGTAGCCACTCAAGCACAGGGAGTGAGTTGAGACCCCTTTTGTTTCATCATACGGCACTAATACAGTGGTTGTCCTCCCTCTAGTTCGCGCAAATGCTCGACCTTTTCCTCTCAGACAAATACAAGAGCCATTGGCCTGGAATCCAAAAGTGCGCCATGGACGACTCCCCCGAAGCGTTTGAAAAGCTGCGGAAATACGCCCTCGAGGCTTACCGCCTGGCAACCCCAGCCTTCGGTCTTGTACGCATAGTAGACGTCGACACCGCCACCATCCACGACGACCCCCAAACCCTGACCGTGAAAAAAGGTGATCAGCTATACGTAAACTTCGTGAGTCCCCCCACAGCCTCAGCCTCAAAATTTCGAAGACAAGCCCACTAACCCCCCCCCTAAAAGGTAACCGCAGGCCTCGACCCCCAAAAATTCCCCAACCCCGAAACCATCAACCTCGACCGCCCCGATGCCGCCTACATCCACCACGGCTGGGGCCCCCACGCCTGCCTCGGCCGCCCCATCGTCATGACCGCCATGGCGACCCAACTGCGCGTCTTTGCCAAACTCAAGAACCTACGACGCGTGGCCGGGCCGCAGGGCGAGATAAAATCGACCATCGTCAACGGCGCGATCAAGGTCTTCATGAAGGAGGATTGGAGCGATTGGTGGCCGTTTCCGACGAGTAAGTTCGGATGTTGTTTGACTGGATGTTCGTTCGTTCGCTGATTTGATTTTTCTTTTTAGCGCTGAAAGTGCAGTTTGACGGGTTTTGAGGACTGGGGGTTGAGGAGAAAGGGGGTGTGGGAGTGGCGTCTTTTGAGAAGGAAAGGGGGGGGCGGTTATAAGTTTTTCAAGGAATGGCGTTGTAAGGTAGTTTGTTTATCACCAAATTTTCCTCATCCATAGCAAACCGCGTTGTAACCTGCAACTATCACAGTGGTTTCTCACCTGATGACTATCTTCATTCAACTCCGAACCCACTGCATTCACATCATCGCTTCCCGTATAGTATAGAAGACTGTGAAGCAATCAATTATCGTTCAAAGAAAACTGGCAGAAAGTCGGTCCTTTTCAATACCCACCATCGCCTCGCCTCCCCTCCACCCCTTAACCCTCCCACCAGCAAAACTCCCATCCTTCCATCCTCTATCATAAAACACGCTTTGAGCTGGCCTAAAGAAGGTAGTCAAAAAACATGAACATGCTCGTGCCCTAGTTCTGTGAGGAGGAGGTTGAATTTAGGCACAAGCCGAATAAGCGAGATTATCTACTAAGAGAGTATCTATTCGACGTCATCCTTTGATCCAAAGTCGACGACCACGACGATTGAAATCATCGACGGGACGATTCTACGATTAGATCCAACACGTAAGGATATCGGAGTAGCGAAATCGTTGGGGTTGTACGTTTGTACGTTTGTACGTGATTACCAGAATGTCGACTTCTACAGCTCTCATCAAGAGAGCCGTGGCGAAATTCCTCAAAGCCTCAAAGAGTCTTTCAAGCGCAGTCAATGTCAGAACTTCATTCGAGGTTACGAAAATATGATATGTGAAGCTAGCTAGCTATACTGTGGTCGAAGGCATCTTCTTTCCGGATAACGAAGTAATTGACGAGCCAATCCAATCAGCTCTCCTCGCGTTGCTCCAGTCATTCATCGGTCGTTCCTCCGGCACGTACAGTATGTAGGTCATTATCAACGTCATGAACGGTTGACGTACTGTACTACCTTACCGTAGCCTACCTAGTACCTACCTTATGTCACTCACATCAGTGAAAGTCCCATCTGCCTAACAATTCTTTAAAATCTTTAAAATCCCTCCATATCTTCACTGTTGAGTGGCTCTTCCAAATCCAAGGTATATTTCCACAGCTCACGTTACCGTTCGTCTCTGTACTCAACCTGTACACATTTACCATCAGAACAGCCTCATAACCGTCATGGAATCAGCAAAGAATGCTGCCAAGTCAGCTACGAGCGAAGGCTCACAGTTCAAGTCTGGTAAGTCACCGACTAGGTGCACTTTAGAAACCTTACTGACCCTTCCACCAGGTCACCAAGTCCCAATTCAGCACCAAGATCAACCAGGTCGTCAATCCGACATGAAAGGCCCCGAACCTGTCAACGCTGAAATACCCACTGAAGACGACGGATACCAAACCTACAAAGCGGCTGGAAAGCTGGAAGGCAAGAAAGCCATCATCACCGGCGGTGACTCTGGCATCGGTCGTGCCATTGCTATTTTATTCGCCATGGAGGGAGCTGATGTCTTGATCGTCTACCTACCCGAAGAAGAACAGGACGCTCAGGAGACCAAGAAAGAGGTCGAGAAGCGTGGACGAAAGTGCTACCTCATGTCCACCGATCTCAAAAAACAGGAGAACTGCAAGAAGGTCGTCGACACAGCCGTTTCTGAGATGGGCACCATCAACATCCTAGTCAACAACGCCGCATACCAGAACATGACCAACGGCATCCGCGAGCTCTCCGAGTACATCTCCCCCCTTGTTTCCCTCCACCAGCGTACATCCAATGCTAACCCACCCCCCACCATAGAGACCAATGGCTCAAAACCTTCGACACAAACATCCACCCCTACTTCTACATGTCCAAATACGCCCTCGAACACATGAAATCCGGCGACACCATCATCAACAACGCCTCGGTAAACGCCTACATCGGCCGCCCCGACCTGCTCGACTACACCAGCAGCAAAGGCGCCATCGTCGCCTTCACCCGCGGCCTCAGCAACCAGCAAATCTCCTTCGGCATCCGCGTCAATTGCGTCTGCCCTGGGCCCGTGTGGACGCCGTTGATCCCGAGCACGATGAAGAGTTATGCCATGGATCAGTTTAGCGCGACGCCGATGGGACGGCCAGGGCAGCCGAGCGAGATCGCGACGTGCTTTGTGTTTCTGGTGAGTCAGGATAGTAGTTTTATGAGCGGGCAGAGTCTGCATCCGAACGGGGGTGTGGTTGTCAATGGCTAGAAAGGACACGGTTGTTTGGGGATGCCTGATGCTTTTGAGACAATTTTAGCCTTACGAAAAGATGATAGCGTATGGAAAATCTGCTGAACTTGGCTTCGATCTCACAAATGCGTCCATTGTAGGATCGTTTTTATGAAATGCTTCCTACGGCAACGGTGTGTACGTATCACATTTCATGCAGAAGACAAATACTAGTAGATGAGCAACGAACACGACAACAAACCCTTTACGATTAAGTAGTAGGAAACAAAATCCAAATCCCACCATCAAAGAATCTCACCCAACCATTTCAACAAAGTATATCACGTACACACAGTCATTGGATCGTTTCCATGGAATGCTTCCTATGGCAACGGTGTGTACGTATCACATTTCATGCAGAAGACAAACACTAGTAGATGAGCAACTAACACGACAATAAAAAACCCTTCACGATCGAATCCAAATCCCACCATCAAAGAATCTCACCCAACCATTCCAACAAAGTACATCACGTACACACAGTCATTCACACGCACACAAAACTCAAAAGAGCCCTTCAAACCCATAGCATTTCTACCTATACGCCCACCCATATCTCTAACGAACGTAACCATGCCCAACAATAAACCCCCACCCAGCCCCATCGATCAATCAAATACCACACCCCACTCGAATTTCCACAAAAGCACCTCGCCCAAGTATCCCGCTTCCATCGAGTCAAACCATCTGCTCGCCTCTTTGCAGATCGTTGAGTCTCATATTTAGAGTGACGTCCTCGGCGCTCGGCCAATGCCTTCGCTCCCTTATGGATGGCATCACGGTCTCGTTCGTCATGCGTCGCTCATAGAAATCTGCATTCCCGTCCAGGTCCCCGTTCAAAGTTGCGTTGTCATCGATGATACCGTCTACACCACTCGCTGTCATCTGACCTTTTTCGGTGGGTCCATCACCGCCAAATCCTTTGCTTTTCGGCAGCGGACTTGTGCCGGGCGGTAGACGAGGTGTCCCCGCTGGCAGATCTGGCGCACCGGCTGGCAAATTCGGTGATCCTCCTGGCAGATCTGGCAATTTCGCCAGGTTTGGCAGATTCACAGGCAGATTCGGTATGCTCGAAGGCAGCGCGCCCCCCAACGGCGTCTTCGGCCATTTCACCGCCAAGTCCTGGCCAACAGGTAGTGCAGCGCCAGGTGTTGGAGGAAGCACTGATTGCCCAAGTCCAGCGTGGAGGAGAGGGATGTGGTTCGTCTGGTATGAAAACAGGGAAAGGTAGCTGGCACGGTAGGCGAGCATGGCGCAGAAGATGCCGAGTGGGATGGAGAGAAGGATGTCATGGACGTGGTGGTTCTGCCAAAGCCTGTCAGTACGACTTTGGGGGCAGGGGTTTTTGTAATATTTGAACGCTTGAGAGAAGCGCATCGTTGATTTCTAAGTGCGGAGGTGATTACAGTTGGACTTTCGAAATGTACTTTGGCTATAGAGTGGGATCGGGAGGTAGAGAGGTGTATGAACTGAACGCTCAAAGAAAGTAAAAGCTCACATGGTCGATCGTTAATCCACCAGCAACAATTATAGCCCCAATGATCGGAGACACTACAGCCACCATCTTCCAAAAGCTTGTGTTATAATCCGAGAAAGCCTTGAGCTTTGCATTCAAGTAAAGTGCCAAAAACACTCCACAAGCAAAAGCACTTCCTGTATGTCCACTGGGGAATGATTGCATTGCAACCCTGAGTAATCGAGGGTCGCTTGGATTACATATCTTGCTGGTGGCGAAGACACGGTGGTAGGGGAAAATACCATTAACCGGATTTGTGACGCTCTGGCGAGCGAGCAGGTGAAGTGCGGCGATGTCCGGGTTGCAAGCTGTGAGAAAATAGGGACGAAATTCTCCGATGTACTGTTTGAGAGAGCATTGGAAGAACGTCCTGGGAAAGCGTCAGTAGTGGTACTAGGGATGCTGGTCTTCACAGGAAGAAAATTGGACCGGACAGAAAGTCCAGGAGGCTGAAGAGACGAAAGTCCGATTCAAAAAGGGGGGTTTAATCGTACATCAAAGTCATTGCCTTCAACAGCCCGAAGTTGGCAGCGTTGCAGTCCCAAAAGCTCCGCACAAAGAATTGCATAATGAGAAATACGGCAAGCGGTACAATCATTAGGGCGAAAGCACACACAATGGTGCTTAGCACCATGGGCATGTGTGGATAGCTGAGTTCAATAGGACCCTCCCATAACCTCGTATGCGTGTTAAACCACATGGGGAAGACGCGATCATATGGTCTGAAGACCTTCGAACTATTCAGGGCTAAGATGATGCCAAGGATGAGGAGTAGCCAGAAAAGATCTTTCCAGATAACGCGAAGCCAGTGTAGCAAAGGCCTGGGCAGGATCCTTTTCGGCACTTTGGAAGTCTTGGGAAGGCCCTTAGTGAGGCCTTTGGGAATGACATTGGGAAGGCGACCCTGCATTTTCAGTACGGTTTCCCGCACGGGTTGTGTGACGCTGTTGATTGTGGACTTAATATTCTGTATTGTATGTTATGGGACGAAAAGAGTGATGATAAGAGCGTCTCCTTTTTTGTGGTGTATGGTAATGGATGCTGTTGCTGATTGGGTATGGAGAAGATGTAATTGTCAGGCTAAACAAAGACTTGGGATGTCCAAAGTAAATGTAGCTTTGGTAAGTGGTGTAAGCGTATTGGTCTCTAGATAGGAAGGCGCGAGGGCGCTTCTTTTCCTTCCACTTACGGTCCCTATAGATCTCGATCCACCGTACAGCCATAGCAGGTTATGGATGAAGTAGAAAAGAAGCTCTCTCGGCTTGATTCCCGCGCAACATGGTAAGATCGCCAAATTTGCAAACCTCACTCGAAGTCTTTTAATCCAAAAACACCAAAGGCGTTATAGCATTCCACATTCATTCCGGTTTTTCTAGTCTCCGATCCTAGGCCCTTGTCCCCTTGGCTAATCACTCGTCCTCCTAAATGTATAATTCTTCGTGCAAGTGAAGTTTGCATGCACACACACGATAGGCTAAGTAAGAAAGCGGCTCGGTCAAGGTCTTCGAATATCTGACTCGGATACGGTAATTTGTATGCAGAGAACGATGAAACGACTACCTATTAAGATGATGGATGGTATTATCATCTTGGCAATACCGAGCCACGATCAGATGCCTGCGCCCCAAGATAGTTTAAGGCGATCGTACTTCTTCCGATCACCAACACTCGGCTTGACCTTGACTCGAGCAGATACGAAGTCTTCATACTTGATGTCATCATTTCTCTTAATAGCCGCATATCCAGCCCTTCGGAGTAGGCTCTCCAAATCTGCACCGCTGAAGCCTTCACACCCTTTAGCGATTTCCGCAATAGCGTCCGTGAATGGTATGCTAAGATTTCGACTCAGTGTTTGGAGAATTTCAACCCTTTCGTCTGCACCTGGCAGGTCGACAAAGAGAAGCGTTTCTAGCCGTCCTGGTCTTAGCATTGCAGGGTCAATGATATCCGGCCGATTAGTCGCTGCTATCACGTAGATTCCCTGCCGGTTGCTCAGGCCATCTAATTCTGTAAGAAGAGTGTTGACTACTCTTGCTGAAGATTCTGAGAGTGCGTCGTCTCTTCTCGGCACCAAAGCATCAAGCTCATCGAAGAAGATAACACATGGGATAGAAGATCGGGCGCGAACAAATACCTGCCTTACCGCCCTCTCCGACTCTCCCACGTACTTGTTAAGAAGCTCTGGGCCTTTCACGCTGATGAAATTCGCTCTGGATTCGTTCGCTACAGCCTTTGCAAGTAGCGTCTTGCCACATCCAGGAGGACCCCAAAGCAGGACCCCAGTAGGTGCAGTGATACCGACCCGTTCGTACTTTTCCGGACTTCTGATAGGCTCCACGATCGCAGTGAGCAGCTCTTCGCGCACGGGTCGAAGTGCACCTATATCAGCCCAGGTTGTGTCGGGTATGGTCGCAAATCCCTCACGTTTAGAAGATGGCTGGATTTTGGGCAGCGCCGTGAGAAAATCATCATGAGTGATGGAGATTGCTGTAGCTCCCTCTACTGGCGGTTCTTTCGCTCGCTTGATCAAGCGTCTCAGCTCGATGACCTTCCCTGAAGCTAACACACTATCACTGTCGATGTCCATATCGCTAGCTTCAGACTTAAGGGTGTCTAAAAACCTCTTTATGGCTGCAGAACCGGCTGTGGAAACTAGATCACTAAGATCAGCACCTACGAATCCAGGTGTTAATTTGGCCAACTGGTGGAAATCGGACGTCCCTGATAGTAGCATTTCTCTTGTTAAAGCTTTCAGGATCTGCTCACGCACGGTCTCGCTAGGCACACCTAGGTTGATCTCTTTATCAAACCTGCCGCCACGTCGTAGTGCTGGATCTATGCTATCAGGTCTATTAGTCGCCGCAATAACGATCACAGATTTGCCCCCAGTCTTTTCCAAACTCAGATCATCCATACAGGTAAGCAATTGAGCGACGATACGCTTCTCCATTTCACGTGAAGCACTTTCTCTCTTTGGCGTTATTGCATCAATCTCGTCAATAAAAATCAAACAGGGGGCAACCTTCTTAGCCTCTTCAAAATGATCCCTTAGTGCTTTCTCCGACTCTCCAGACATCCCCGAGACTATAGAGGGTGCAGACAAAGCTATGAAAGGCACCCCAAGCTCTGCCGCAAATGCATTCGCAATCATAGTTTTGCCACATCCAGGAGGACCGTGTAGTAGTATGCCTCGTGTGGGCTGTATCTTGGACTTTGAATATATTCCAGGCTGCAATAGTGGCAGAACTACAAGGTCTTCCAGCTGTTGGATGACAGAATCTACTCCACCAAGGTCTGCTAAACTGACATGTGTCGGAGGCGTACGATCAATTGGAGGAGCAGCTTTACGCTTTTTAGTGGGCGGCTGGCCGTCTCCCTGTCTCTTTCTCGATATTGAGGCTGCCAAGGGAGCTTCTCGCTCCTCGTTCGAAGGTGTCTGCATGCCATTCTTCCACATAGATTTGTTTCCCCACATCCCAACGATGCTCTTGTTCATGCCATTCGCTGACGTGTCGGGTATCTCAATGCCGTCAAAGTCCCCTTCAATTGAACCCACCTCATCTTGGCTTTCTGCATCTTCCTTCCAAACTTCCAGGACCCGCTCGATGCTATCTTCCAAGAGCTTCTTACTTTTACGGTTTAGACTTGAGTTTGACCTTTTGATCTTCTCGTAAACGGCCGCGACTGATAACCGTAAACGTTTGGGTTCGTCGGACAGCGCCTGCTCATCGACGAGCTTTCGAACAATTTGATAAACCTAGAGTATGAGTGTCTTTTGTCTAGCTCTTAATAGACCCAATAATTACCTCTCTATCCAAGCCTTGGCCCAGAGTAGGTCTACCACTTCCAGGTCTTGGAGGCATCGATGCTCGGACAGCTAATGGGAATGACTTCGCCGTGGTTGATACACACATACAGATGTTCGCGAGATCTAGTACCCCTGCTCTTACCTTATCGATAAGGATAAAATACACGCTGTGGCTGCGTCATAGAATACGCCTGGTGCAGATTGCACCAGGACTCTTCAAGCGCGAATCCAAAAAATAACACTAGGTACCTGCTAAGGAATTGATAGATCATGTCGCAATGGGAAATACTCCCAGCTCGCATAGGATATCGGACAGGGACAGGTCTATCTGCCGTTTCGCCGGCTTTTTGAATCTAGCTAACTGGTACTCAGGGCAATCCTCAGCCTGAAGAACCAGCGCGACAATGTCCACCAATACCAAAAGCGCATCACCATAATTACAGACCGCGAAACCGCAGTCGCTAAAGCATGCCTCCAACGAGGTGACAAACAGAAAGCCCTTCTCGCCCTCCGTCAGAAGAAATTTCAAGAATCCCTCCTAGCAAGAGCCGACGGCCAGCTCGAGACTCTAGAGCAGCTGATTGCTAGCGTGAACTACGCGGAGATCCAGAGCGACGTCATGTACGGACTGAAGCAAGGCACGAGCGTTCTAAAGCAGATTAATGCAGAAATGGGCGGTATCGACCAGGTGGAGAAGCTGATGGGGGAGAACGAGGAGGCAAGGGCGACGCAGAAGGAGATTAGTGAGATGTTGGGAGGTCGAATGTCGAATCAGGACGAGGATGAGGTTGAGGATGAGTTGGAGGCATTGGAGGGGGAGATAAATGGTGTGAGACAACCTGATGCTGTCGATATGCCTGCGGCACCCAAGACAGAGCTTGAGAAGAAGGAAGATGACGAACAAAGGGTCGAGCGACAGAAAGGAAGGGCCAGAGCCAGGGCGGGAGAACGGCCCTCCACTCAGGCTGCAGAACCGATGTTGGCATAAGCATTGAAGGAGTGGGGCATTATTTTCTTCGCATAGCGCTGGCGTTTGTCATTTACTGAGTCACTCTAATCGTCATACTTTAAGCATTTTGGACATATTTCGTATCTGGTTCCTTGGGAATCCTCTGGTCGCATCCAACACCCAGTCGTCGAACGCCTTTGATGCAGGAATGCCGTTGCTTGTCATCGACGCTCTCCAAAGCTGTCGAGAAGAACCACAGTCTTGCTCCGCGTCCAGGGAAGAGTTACTGCTAAACCCAACTCCTTTCCCTGCCTACAGTCTACATCCCCTGCCTCGACCCCGAAGCACCCATATTGCCAATACCCTGAATTAGCGTATGGTCCTTCGGATTCGCCGCCTTCTCATACAGCACCTCGACCGGCTCTCGACTCAAATTCTTGATCTCCCCCTTAAATCCCAACCACCACATCCTGGTAACGTCATCTCCGTAATTATCCTCCACGTACAGATTCAGATTATACGTGTTCCCAAACAGCGCTCTCTTGACCGGGATCTCCTGGATGTCGTTGGTGCGGGAAAGGGTGAGGGTTTGGGTGGGCGCGAGGTCAGTGGCGGAGGTGAAGTCGAGGGAGTCGTTGTTAATGAAGAGTTTGAGGGTGCGGGGAGCGGAGGGGGAGTCGGAGGAGCGGACGAGGATGGAGTGGAGTTTTAGGGCGCCGGCGAAGCTGGTGAGCGGAGACGGATTAGCCTATCTAGCCCGACCGGTTCTCTGGCGGAGAGGGACACACGTACGGCACAAACATGAGCAGTTGCTCGTCCGCATCACTGACAAGCTCTGGCTCAGGGTTCAGACGCTGCGGCCATGTCTTCTCGACGATTTTAGCGCCAGTATCGGGCTCACTTTCATTTAGTGTTCTGATGCCTTCAAAGTCGATTTGCTTCCAGATGAGAGTTTGGAGCGCCGGCTCTGCCTCGTCGCTATGATCGTGGCCATCGGCATGGTCGTGGCTATGATTATGCCCGTGGCTGTCGTGATCCGACATCTTTACGAGTGCTTCATGGCGAGGGAGCGAAATTGGAAAGAAGAACGGGTCTGGGTGATATTATCCGTGAATATTCCAGAGATCTACACTCATTGGCGGAAGAAGCGTCACGGAATGAATTTTGATTTGACACACTTGCAGATCAGGGAAAGGTTGATCAATCGTTGAACTCTACTATTCTATGACTCGGTCCAGCCCCATGCAGATAGAAGCACTTCTTGAGCAACAGTATTCAAGGATTTCCAAGACGACCTTCAACGGTTCATACTTGATCAGGCATCTCGCAGCAGTCGTAGCCATAGGCAAGTTCTGTTCATACCAAAGTCTGCCCTGATCATTCCTTGACCTGATAGTATGCAGCTAATGAACCATCCAGAAGCCAGCTCTTCTCGATCTTTGTGACATCTCGTATGAAAGTCTTGTTTCCGGTCTCCAGTATTTCATGGAAAATGACCCAGTCGGCTTTCCTGTTCTACACTTTGTCAGTCCGATCCAGGAATTGGGAACGAAAGATGCCTCTTACAAACATCAGTGAGCTCGGGTGGGCGTGCAGAACGATACCTCCACCGATGGTCTTGAAGGTGCCGTCAGGCTGCATCCTCGCCGCGTGAGCAAAGTATCCACTTGTCAAACATTTTCTTATTGCTTCCCCTGTATTTGATAGGTTGTCTGGGTCCTTCTTGATTGCATGAGACTCATCAACGTTCATGCCAAATCTTTCCAGATATCTCTTTAATTGAGCACGGATGCTCACAGCCCGTGTCATAGATTTATAGTTCAAGTAGTTATCCCTGCACCACTTCGATTCCTTCTTGCCTTTGGTGACGAAAGCCTGGTAGACATTGAGAAGAGTAAGATGATCACCCTCCTCGGCAGCAAATTTTCGCCGTGCGCTATCACTGGCTTTCTTGTCTCCATCATGGTGAAACCAGACAGTTCCCTGCAGACTTGTCATTGCGGCGACGGACAAAATCTCACTGAGACAACCAAAGCTGGATGAGGATAAAATCACTTTGGCCATCATAGGCTCTACTGAGAGCTCGGCCATACGCACACCAAGTGGTCGCGTGAGTTTTGCGTAAGAGTCTACAGCGCCCAGAGCGTATAGAAGCTCCATAGCGCGAATAACCAGCTCCGCCGGTGGAGGAGTAAGGAAATTGAATCTAATAACGTTGTCAATTCCTAGCGCTTTCAGTTGCAGCAAAGTCGGCGCAAGATTGGATCGCTGAATTTCTGGTATTGTCGCTTCTGGTAGACTCTGATATGCTGACTCGGTGTATAATCGGTAACATTTCCCTGGCTTTGTTCGCCCTGCTCTACCAGCTCGCTGGGTAGCCGAGGCTTTTGATATTGGTGTAGCTGTCAAGGTCTCAATACCGGTTGTGGGATTGAAAGCGCGCAGCTTGACGAACCCACAATCAATAACATAGACTATGCCATCGATGGTCACAGAAGCTTCGGCAATGTTCGTTGAAACAATGACTTTCCGGGTAGTATCTGGCGCAGGCTCGAAAACATAGAGCTGTTGCTCACTTGAAAGCCCGGCATAGAGCGGTAAAGCAAGGATCGACGGTGCTCGAGGGTGTAATGAGGCCGCGCGATCTGCGATCATTTGGATCGCAGTATCTATTTCCCCTCTGCCAGTCAAGAAAAGTAGAATATCTCCATCGGCTTCATTGGAGTGGATATCGAAGACAGTTTTCACTGCTCTTTCGACATAGTCTTCTGCTGGCTCTTCCATGTACAAAGCATCTACTGGATACATCCTTCCTTCTAAGCTTATGATCCTGCCGATGTTGCCACCTAAAGGTTCGTCGTTTTTGACATTGCTAATTTCGTCACCAGCAAAAAAACGTAGAAAATCCTCAGCTTGCAGAGTTGCACTGCTAACCACAATCCGAAGCTCTGTTCTCCGATTTCTGATTTTTTTGAGCACCCCTAGTAAGACATCGGTGCTGAGGGAGCGCTCATGCGCCTCATCAACCATGATTACAGAGTATCGTGACAACAAAGGGTCTGCCAAAGCCTCTCGGAGCAACAGGCCATCTGTCAAGAATTTGATCCGGGTTTTAGCACTCGTCAAGTCTTCAAACCTGATTGAGTAACCCACTTCTTCACCTAACTTGCATCTCATTTCTTCAGCTACCCTGGTAGCAACTGTCGTAGCAGCCACTCTTCGAGGCTAAGGATGTATGTAAGATGTTTTGCAAAGGCGTGGGTGCTGATATCGTCGACCTTGACCTACCTACCTGAGTTACCGCTATGACCTTGTCTCCTCCGGTCCATCCTGCCTGCTCAAGGTATTGAGGGATCTGTGTGGTTTTTCCACTTCCCGTCTGTCCAACCACAATGGTGACTGGAAACGTCTCAATCAGATACAGTAAGCTTTGACGATGACGAGCAATCGGGAGCAAGGACGAGGGTTTATGTAGGGAAGGTATAAACGTATTTCCAATATCGAAATCAGCGGCCATCTTTGATCAAACCATCTTAAGCTGCCTCGTCCAACGTTCTCTTTGTTACCACGGAAGCTGTGCTGCGTTGCTACTCTCGTAGCATTGGCACAAACAATTCCCGGGACTCGATACTCGTACGGCAACCGACCTGGACCCTTTACGCAAACTTCATGGTTCTTACGGTGGCACGCGTGGCACGGTGGAACTACAACGTTAAGGTATTTCAAGAACCTTTATATTTTCATATTGTCACTGGCTGCTGGCCTTTGGATTCGTGGGTACTGTATCATTAGGGTGTCACTCAGAGCACCTCCCCAGGATATACAATTTCCCGCTCGCACCATTCCTGTTTCTCTACTACCTGCTCGATTTCCGTCTCCATATCACTTGGCCCAAGTTTAGAGTAGATTTCCGTTGCACTGCTGTGCTCCGTCATTTGCGGACGCGATCTCTTAGCCGTTTCCTCGGTGTCGTCTCCCCTTCGTTTCACCCTTCCAGTCGGCCACTTCAACCAACCCAATAGCTCGGCATATGACACAGTATCTTTCTGTTTTGAATCCCTCGCCAGACTACCAACATGTGCCACCAGAATATCCTCTACCGAAACTGTATTGACGTTGGTTCTATCATACTTTCGCTGGGTAATTGGCGTCCTCTTCCACCATTTCTATTCCATCGGTAGCCATGTAAGGTTCCAAGTTGGAGTAATCTGCTGCCCATGGTGGATGATCGTGTATGCTGTGTAAGTAATGTAAAGATCTAAGGTGTAAAAGCACGGGAAAGTGTGTAGGTTTAGGCGGCGATATGGTATTTCAGGGAAGTGCTTGCGCAGGTACCTGTAGGTTCTGATGCTGTTGTTTGCCCTCTGTGCTTGATTTGGCGGCCACTTGTAACTAAAATAACAATCAAGGACCACTATGGAGTTGTCTCGAATCAACGAAAAATAGTCTTCACGACTGTGGAGTTTTCATTCTTCGAGTCAGCTTTGATGGCTACAAGGTGTATACCGGATACACGAAGTCGATTGAACGTACGTTAGAACTTGAGGAACGACGCTTTCAATATCTGGATAGGCATTTCCAGTTCGTCCGAGCATGTTCAACGCCGAAGTACAAGATTCTAAGACTCATTCAACATCGGTCCTTTTGTCAATCCGAATTGGAACAATGAAATTTAGAAATGTCACATTGAGCGCATCGAGGCCTAAGTGGGCATGAGCGGGCAGCGCTCTATAAAAAAGCACGATCGTATTCAATCGACCACGGCCGAGGGGGCTGTGTGTCTCGCCCTGCACGATGGCTATTGGCTCCGCTTGGTTATTCGACCGTCGATGGCCTGCATCAGCAGAAATTCGCAACGGTAGAACATGCAGAGTACTACTTATAGAAGACTCTCCCAACAAGGAATATACTATAAGCGTCAAAACATTGTTAGATAGTTAGAAGTTTGGTTGTGACCATACGCCTAAGGTACTTCAAAGTATCGTGCTGTGCAAAACTCTGAGAAATCCTAGGATTTGCCGAAAGCCCCGTCAAAATTAGATAGGCCTGTAAAGGATATGTAGGTGGTTAGTTTGCTAAAGGTGGGTTGTGGGGCGCTAATAGCCGAATGGTAGCCCTATTGCAAGGCTAGCCCTATGACCCTGGGTAATACCATGACACAATCACTTCAATAACGACTGCTAGGTCTCTCTTCGATTGAATCTTCTTCTACAGTCAATGACGAGACGTGCAACATGTTTCTCTCGTCGATTGAGAAGCTGTTCGACGATGTCAAAGATACGCAAAAGTCACAGTGTGCGACAGCGACACTTCTTCAACTTCTGAACCAGGTTCAGAAATCAGATAGACCCTTGAAGACTCTTCGCAGTGAATCTCGTTCTAACAGACAACGTCGATCTAGACGTCTCGTTCTTCAAGAGAACACGTCAACTTTCATCTTCGAAGCTCTTTCGTCACTTTCTTCTTCTTCTTCTTCTTCTTCTTCTTCTTCTTCTTCATCATCATCTTCTTCTACCCTTCTCTCGTCAACGTTCGACCATCTGTCGATCGAATCGAGCGACGTCGCTCTCAAAGAGACGAAGCCTCAACACTTCAGCGAGGGAAAAGAAGATGACGACAAAGAAGATGATGACAGAGCAAACGACGATCAAGACGACAAGAAGATAGAAGATGATGACAATCAAAGTGAGCAGGCAGGTCGAAAGGCGAAGAAGGTCACGAGCGTCACAGGCACTCGAGACTCTTTCAAGCGTATCGCACGCATCGCAGGCTTGAATGAGTGTGACGACGACAAGCAGAGCTTTGAGTGAGCTGAAGATGAAACTAAGAGTGCAGGTCAGCTCTCGAAGAAAGCGAAACAGCTCACTTCTTTACCGTCACGTTCTCGTTCGGTCTTCAAAAATCCCAAGAAGATGACGTTTCAACGCCGCAAGAACTCGATCAGTTCAAACTCATCTGATGAGGTTGACAGCAGTCAGAGTGAGCTTCGACAATACGTTCCCGTCTTCCAACTAGGCTCTCTCTTTGACACACTGCAGGCAATTCGGTCGTACTTGAGAATGGCAGCCCAGTGACCGACAACAGCGGCGCGCTCATTAAGGCCACCAGTGGTGAGCCCGAGATTGAAGCAGCGCTCCTCCTCAGCTCCCATCTAAGGGAAGATCCAAAGACCCCAGGATGCGTGAATGCTCTCACCGAGCCCAACCCCCCTCAACCGAGCCTCTTGATCGGCCTCCTTCTCCTGACATGGCTCGACCTCAGCATCATCGTTCTGGACGAACCATCCGCGAAAACGACCCGGGATCAGCCCCCGGTCGCAGGCCCTCCCAGTGCCATCACTCCACCACTTTCTCAGCAGCCTCAGGGCCAAGGCGATTCAGGATCAGGTTGAGAGGACGATGAGAGGGAAATCGTGAGAATTGTTGGGAAGAGACGTACGAGTAGAGGCGATGAATACAAGTTGCGCTGGAAGAGCACGTGGCTATCTGGAAGCGAGCTGAGAAGCGCGCAGCGACTGGTATTCCGTACGGAAGTTTGAGGCGAGAGGCTGGGTGCTGCAAGGACCTAAGAAGAGGGGGCCGAATATTTCTGAATAGTTGTGGCTGACCATTGCCTTTTCGTCTCCCCTGCCATCGTATCTTTCTCGGTTAGGGACCACAATGTTAATAGGCTATTTTCCTTGAGATCGTACAGAGAAGTCAAGCAGGGTGCTATTCACATTATAAAACGCTAAGAAGAACTATATAACAGCTTGAGTTAATGAGAAGATAACGAAGTATTTCGAGTAATTGTTAGACATCAACATTATAGACTTGTGTTCTCATAACAATCGTTGCATTATTTCCTTCGCGGCCTCGTATTTGCCCTGGTCTCGTAGCACTGATGTTAGGTTGTTGACGCTGACCAATGTATCGGGATGCTCGACTCCCAACGCTTTCTCGCGTCCTTGTAATGCTCGTCGATTCATCTTCTCCGCTGCTTCGTATTTGCCCTGGTCTCGTAGCACTAATGCTAGATTGTTGACACTGGTCAATGTATTGGGATGCTCGACTCCCAACGCTTTCTCATACCCTTGTAACACTCGTCGATTCATCTTCTTCGCCGCCTCGTATTTGCCCTGAACTCGTAGCACTAATGCTAGGTTGTTGACGCTGGCCAATGTATCGGGATGCTCGACTCCCAACGCTTTCTCATACCCTTGTAACACTCGTCGATTCATCTTCTCCGCCGCCTCGTATTTGCCCTGAAATCGTAGCACTAATGCTAGGTTGTTGACGCTGGCCAATGTATTGGGATGCTCGACTCCCAACGCTTTCTCGCGTCCTTGCAATGCTCGTCGATTCATCTCCTCCGCCGCCTCGTATTTGCCCTGAACTCGTAACACGTGAGCGAGGAGAGACAAGCTGTCCGTTGCGATAGTATCGGGTTCATTTGAGGATTGACGGATATTATAGGCCTCGGAGGTAGCTTGGTACGCAGCGATGTAGTTCCCTCGAGTACATTCGAACCATCCAAGATTGTGCAGAAGAGCTGCACGATACCTCTGGTCCTCTGGATTGCAGTGATAGCTTAGAACGACCTGAGCATGGGCAAATAGCACTCCACAGATCTCTTTATTTTCATATTCACCACTAGGAAATTCCTCTGCCAGAAGCTTCAGAGCTTTACTAGCATATATCGCCTTTTGCTGCTTTTGCTCCAGCCAGTACTGCAAGGACGCTTGCACAAGAGGATGTATGGTAACATTTTCTGTGTCGAGCTCATTGGTAATCAAATGATATCCTTGGAGCGTCCCCTTGGCTGTCCAGAAATCTACGTCTCTCTCAACTGATTGACACAACATTTTGGCCGATATCTGCTGGGGAGAAAGCATTGCTGCTAGCGAAAGTAGTTGCGCTGTCGCCGGCTCTGTTTGCATAATGTACTCAAAAGATATCCGCCATGTTCGAAAGACCGAATTAGGAGTTCCCCGTTGCCTCCTAGGATCTCCCAGCAGCTCATAGCTCAGAAACTCCGTGAGGTTCTGCCGATCCTTATCAAGCGCTTCGAGGTACTCTTGCGTAGTCATTCGATTACGCCGCATGAATGCGGCAGCTTGCGTGATTGCCAGAGGGATATAAGCAAGAACGTCAAGCAGTTTCTCGGAGCTGATTTCGTCATAAATGCCGATAGGTAGTTTCAGTTTTGATCGCAAGCATAGACTCGCTTCCTGAGGAGACATTGGCAATACCTCGACACAGTGCTTATTATCGAAAATCTGTTCACCAACAAATCTATCCCTCGTTGTAATAAGCAATCGTTTCTTATCGCTTAATTGGGTTGGGAGAAATTCAATCAGAGGTTTTTGATTGCTTGGAGTATTTATAGGCGATTCATCAGAATTGTCTGAAAGGAGACCAGAGTCAAAAGAGGGAAAAATCACATTAGCTTTGTCGGCATTGTCCAAGACCATAAGCCAAGTGCCGTTGACCTCTTCGTCTAGCCAGCGGGCGACTAGCTTGCAAAGATCGGCTTTTGGATCCTCGTACCCAGGAAGCTTCAATCGGCGTGCAATGTCTATGTAGGCCTGCTCAAAGATAGTATAATTCGCTGCGTACACCCAGAAGACATGGCTCTCGGGCTTGCTTTGCCGAAATCTATAAGCGTATTCAATGGCTATTTGGGATTTTCTGGAACCCAATGGTCAGTAGGGTAAGCTTGTATATCAAAGGTTTCACGTACCCCACTCCACCCAATCCACACAAGGAAACGCAGTAATAAGAACCCATCTGCCTCTCGATTTCGGCAAAGATGTGTTCCCGATTAACGAAATCGTCGTCTCGAGAAAACTTTACCGAGAAAATGGGCTTCTCTAATAGTCTTGAGTCAGGGCGAGCACTACATCTGCCGGGGGTACTAGTTCGAAGTAATTCTTCTGCTTCGGCTTCTCTTTTTGCCAGCCGATCGGTCTTTTCCAAACCCCATCGCGAACCGATGGTTCTCGCAGCCTCACTCGTATATCGATGTATCGCTTCTGTCACGAGGTGGAAGCCAGGCTCGCTGCTGTTTTCGAACTTGCATATTTGCATATGATCTTTCTGAACAACAGCACGCTCGACGTCTTGTATGGTTGGAGAGGCAGATTCCTCGTCGACGATATATTCCCATCTTTCTCCTCCCAGATGTGTAGGTTTCCCTTCGTGGAAAAAGAACATATGCAGAGAGGGGCTCAGGTGAATGAATTGACGATCAATGTTTTGGAGCGTCTCGTTGTTGGACTTCAATATATTGATCAGATGTGAACTTTCAATGCTGAGTTCGTCCGGCAGAGCAACCTGGCAGATGGCTTCTAATCGTGACCGCCAATTGGTGGTATTCAACCCTTTGTGCGGTGTCCCAAGAAAGATTATACCGTACGTAGAGATAAAGATTGATCGGAGATGCTCTGTCTTCTTGCCACTTATCTCAGAAGAGTGTATCAATGCGCGCTTCACGACGAGTCCCCCAAGAGAATGGGCCACAAAGATAATAGGATGCTCCGTGGCGTTGCTCGCCCTTCTGTTTGCCGCGAGCTCCGCAACCAATTGTTCGGCGTGATTATGTATCTTATCGCCAGAGACGCCATCTGTGAACGACGCAATGTGTGCAGCGTAGCCGTAGACCAGTATGCGTGCCTTCTCTTCCTGCAAAATAGGTCCCAGAAGCGTCGCGGGCCAGATCGTACTCGATGATGTACTCGACCAAGTGTCTTGTGGATTTCCGTGGAGACCATGGATAAAAACGACATCGACGTGTGTATCAGAGGTAGCAGCGTACACCTGTGTAAGTCCAAAGCGTTTGATGGGATGCTCTGCAGTAGCACGAGTGGCCTTTTAAGTATGAGGACTCCTGGTTCCCTATTGAATAGGCCGAGTACTTACATCCATTGCTGTAGTCTTAGAGTGTTCTGCCTCTTAAATTCATATGTGCCATGATACTTGCTTGGTCCCATGCCGGGGGCGCATCGCGGTGATCGCCTCGTCATCAATCTTGGTCTTGAGCAGCAGGCGCCGACGTGGCCGTCGGGTCGGAATTATTTCGAATCTAGAATTAAGCGAGGTCAGAAAAATCAAACGTGCAATTACGTTCATCACTCATGAGAGCATCAGCTGTGCATATGCGCAGCATCGACTGAGCTTATAGAGACATCAATGAACGAAGAAAGCATTATCGCAAAAAACGGTGTGAACGCGATATCTGCGTGACTAAATGAAGTAGAGATGAGAGATTAAGCACGCATATGTTGAGCATAAGCTAATAATGAACTCAGCTTATGCATCGCATATGCTTTGCTACAATCTTTTTTAGATTCTCTCAAGCAAGCGTCTTAAGAAGATCATCACAGATGTTAAGAGCAAAGATATGCATAGCATAAGCTTCGCATATGCACTGCTAACGCACCTCACAGTTCTCACAGTTGTCAAACGTCGCTCTGATCGCATTGCGGCAAAGTAGGACGAAATTCATACTTTGCATATGCTTCTCATATGCTATCCCTTTGGCTGCTGTTAGGATTCGGTTAATTTTTAAGGTTAACCCTAACCAGATTCGGTAAGGTTCCGTCAAAAAGGTTATTTTTTGTAAATAGAAACAA
>JAABVA010000368.1_pt1 | contig 58597 bp, 62 predicted proteins | sample 5560331 | NCBI WGS metagenome assembly JAABVA01 (sample SAMN12812661, study PRJNA571458) | rock metagenome | isolation source: Antarctica rocks | place: Antarctica: Victoria Land, Mt New Zealand sud | collected 2016-01-07
ATATCACAGATATACAACACAAGATCAACCAGAGGCCAAGAAAAAAACTAAAGTTCAATAACCCTAAACATATTTTTTACACTAACTTAGATAAGAATGTTGCATTGGCGAGTTGAATCTGCGAATCTTAAGAATAATTCTAATAAATACTTCTTTATTTTTCTTATTCTTAGGTTCAACATCTTCTCGTTGATATTTTTTTAGTTTTGATAAAATCCAGGGATCAAAGTTTAATAATTGATAATTGAGTTAATGTGCAAAACAATTTCGTAACACATTCATAATTATTATATCATCTGCAATATTGTCTTCTATAATTTTTTCTTTTTTTAAAAATATTATTTTCTTGTAAAATGTGTTTAATTTATCATTTCCCCTACTTTGAGCTAATGAATCAACTTTAATAATTATTTCGTTTAGAAGCCTCTCAATGTAAAGATGCCCCAACAGAATAAGAATAATATTATCATTAGTTGAAAATATCTTTTTCAAAAAGTTCATGCTTAATGATTTAGATTTCTTTGGTAATAAACCTGCTATTGTTAATAAATTAGTTTCTAAAGTTGAGTATTCTTTTATACTTATATCCTTCAACGCATTCATTGTTGTTTCTAGCGGATCAATTATCATAACTTTCTGTAATCAGAATATTAATTTGCAATTTCACATTCAAAGAAAATACTAAAAAGCCCAAACTCAATTTCTCAAGTCCGGGCTTTTTAAAAAGAAAAAAAGAATATCTAAGCTGAAACAGCTTCTCCTTCACCTTCCGTTTCAGTTGCTGTAGCTGCAATATCTTCGTCAACCAAATCACCTTCCGGGGGTAACCACCGCTGGGTGAATATCAACTGTTTCTGTCATAGCAATGGGTTGTGGTTTAATTTCTTCAGCAACGTCCGCAGTTTCAAAAGGAATGATAGAAACGTAAGAACGGTTGTCTGCTTTCTTTTTAAACATTACATATCCGTCAACCAAAGCAAATAAAGTATGGTCTCTGCCAATACCTACATTTTTATCCGGGTTGTGCGGTGTACCGCGCTGGCGGAGGATGATGTTACCTGCAATTGCGGGCTGACCACCAAATATTTTAATGCCTAAACGTTTGCTATGCGATTCGCGGCCGTTTCTGGAACTTCCCGCGCCTTTTTTATGTGCCATGTTGTTTTAATTTTTGAGGAACTGTTGATTAGTTCAGGATTTAAAAATCAATTATAAAGTGATTCCGGTGATCTCGATCTTGGTAAATTGCTGGCGGTGGCCGTTTTTCTTTTTGTAACCTTTACGGCGTTTCTTTTTGAAAACGATTACTTTGTCACCTTTTAAATGAGACACGATCTTAGCAGAAACACGTGCATTTTCCAAACCGCTCCCGATAGAAAAATTACCTTCGTTTTCTGCTAACAATACCTGGTCAAATTCAATACTAGCGCCTTCTTCTCCTTGCAAACGGTGCACAAAGAGCTTCTGGTCTTTAGCAACTTTAAATTGCTGTCCGGCTATACTTACTATTGCGTACATTGTTGAATAAATTTTTTAAATGAGGCGCAAATATAGCATCTTTTTCGGGTAATAAAAACAGTATTTGTAATCTATTTAGAACGGTCTTCGGCATCTGCCAGCCGCTGCTGTATTTCTTTAACCACTTGTGCTGCTGCATCCTGCAACCTTGGGTCTGCATTGTAAGCGGTATCAAACAAAACTACCTTGCTTTTTCGTTTGTAATGAAAGGCAATATAATAATGCAAGGAGTTTTTGATATTCTTTCCGGTCGTATCGGCCAAAATTTGTTTGGGGAAATCCCAGAAACCCAGTTCCGCAGCTTTTCGGTGCAGGTAAAGCAAATCATCTTGTTTCAGCCGTACTGTTTTTACCACCAAAGAATCATGGTTGTTTACATATTGATACCTGCCGGTTTTAGAATTGTAGATATTATTAAGGTTGCTTCCTTCTCCGTATTTAAAATCTATCGATTCAAACTCAGAGAATTTGAACGGCGCATTGCCAATCATCATGGCATAATAATAAACGCAATACAGCATGAACGGGACAACAATACTTAAACCCAGGAATATTTTTTTAGAACGGTCAGACATTTTTTTTGTTATGAATTTCGGGTTCAAAATTCGTTTTAAAAAACGATTATCCAAAATGTTGATTTTTGGGCAATGCTTCTTTTATCGGTATAAATACAGCATTAAAATAGTTACTTGTTCATTTGCCTTCATTTATCCAACGAAAACCTTTTCTTTTAAGTAGAAATTTATTTTCATCGTATCTCCGGAGTAAGATCAAAATAGAATCACGTTTCCATTTGCCTTTTAACAACAACAAGTTGGATCCAGGTTTGGAATATTGGATATGGGAATTGCCAATAGTCAAATCTTGCTGTACAAATTCAAAGAAGTGTTTAACGCTATCGTTATTATAATAAACTTGTCGTATAGTATCATTGGCCAATTGTATCAAAGCGTAATCTTTATCCTGGATAATTAATTTTTTCCAGCGATTGGTGTCGGTAGCAAGCGGGGGTATGGTATCATGGTTTCTGATAAAATATGCGACGTTGTAAATACCATACAATGGGGGTTTTGGTGCAAGATCACCATGATTTTCTTTCATGGCCAAAGCACCGAAAAAATTTGTTTCAATAACATAAGCTACCAAAGTAAGTTTTACGGCCATAATTATTAAATTCTTCCAGGGTTTTTTAAAGCGATGCGGGGCAACCTTGCCATAAGCAGCGGTTTTATTGAGTAGAAAGAAGTTTATAAATTGTTGTGCATCGCTGGAAATCAAGAATAAAGCCATTAAAACAAGCATTGCAGATAGCAACTTCACCGGTACGTCAAAACAATAATTGATTGCCATAATATTACTGGCTACAACCAGCAAAAGCACTGCTCCTAACCTTGATGTTTTGTGGAAAAACAGCAATACACCGCAAACAAACTCTGCGGTCCCGGTAAAGTAATTGTAAGCTCTGGAATAACCCATAAAAGTCCAGGCTAAACCCATTGGAGATGAACTGCCATAAGGTTGGAGCAAGGTGTATAATGAAGGCGAAGGAAACTGAAGCTTGATGATTTTTATACAACCATAGACAACCATGGTTATACCGGCATAATAGCGCACAAGTACGGTCAGCCAGTAGTAAAGTTTGGGATACGCTTTCCGCTTAAAACCTAAAATGCTCCAAAGAAACATTCCAAGTAAAGAAAACACGGTTAAAAACAGCATTTTCAAATAATCTATAGTGGTGTCTCCGCTTCCGGTTTGTGTAAAAGTAACTGGCTTTGATAGTTTTAATATATGTGCTGCGGCCCAAATTAAAAAGTTATTAAGTGATGGTAAATAATAGTTGGAAACCTGGTAGGAAAAAGGCAATACACTATTTGGAGTGATTAAAACATAGAACAGAAAAAAGATCAGGAAAAACCTAAAAATGATTTTTTGAGTTGTAGTCCAAATTGCTGGTTTGAGTTTGAGCTTATCCACTAAATCAAAGTTTAACTATTGTTGATTAAGAGCCTGTTTAAAGTTTGCTTGATAAGATTTCCATGCTTCTTTTACCACCTAAAAAAATGGCAGGCATTTGGTTTTGGTCTATTTGATTGAGGCAGGCACCAATTTTTATAGGGTAAAAGAAGCATTGGCATTTTTTCTGATATGAATTTAAACAGGCCCTAACTATTGTTGATTAAATCAAAATCAGGTTAATAACTGATGCTTCTTTTATCGATATAAATCCTTATCCTTCCAGCTCTCCCTCCCATTTACTCACTACTGCCGTTGCCATCGCATTGCCCAAAACATTGGTTGCCGAGCGGCCCATGTCCAGCAACGGATCAATACCGATCAGCAAAGCCAAACCAGCTTCCGGAATGTTGAAACCCGCTATCGTTCCGGCGATCACTACCAATGATGCTCGCGGAACGCCGGCCACACCTTTGCTCGTCAGCATCAGCACCAAAAGCATGGACAATTGTTGTTGAAAAGATAAATGGATGTTATAAGATTGCGCCAGAAAAAGTGATGCAAACGTCATGTACATCATTGAGCCGTCCAAGTTGAAAGAATAACCCAAAGGCAACACGAAACTCACAATCTTGTCTTTGCAGCCAAAACGTTCCAGCTCAATCAGCGTGCGCGGATATGCGGCTTCGCTGGTGGAAGTGCTGAAAGCGATCAGCATGGCATCTTTTAAATAATTCACCAACGTAAAAACGCGTTTCTTTAAAACGGTAAATCCGGCCAGCACAAGCACCAGCCATAAGACGATCAGGCCAAAATAAAATTCACTGATAAAAACAGCATAGGTGGCCAATACACTTAAACCTTGCTTGGCCACAATCGCCGTCATGGCACCAAACACGGCCAGCGGTGCCACCAGCATCACATAGGAAGTTATTTTGAGGATAATATGCGCAATCGCATCCATCGCTTTGATCACGATCGCCCCTTTTTCGCCGATAGCTGCCGTAGCCACGCCAAAAAAGAGCGAGAAAACCACGATCTGCAAAATCTCATTGTTGGCCATGGCTTCCACAAAGCTTTTAGGGAAAACGTGGGACAAAAAATCTTTCAGCGATAAAGCAGTTTTTTGGATGCCGGATTGTAAATGCTCATCCGGCAAAGTGAGGTGCATGGATTTGCCCGGCTCAAAAAAGTTCACCAAAACCATTCCCAGAAATAACGAAACCAGCGTAGCAGTAATAAACCACAGCATTGTTTTGCCGCCGATCCGGCCCACAGCTTTGATGTCGCCCACCTTTGCCACGCCAACCACCAGCGTTGTAAAGACCAGCGGCGCGACGATCATTTTGATCAGCCGGAGGAAAATATCGCTCAATAGCGTAAAATATTCCAGTTTGCTTTCGCGGATGGTATCGTTTTCTTTACGGATACTGTTTTGTGCCGCTTTTTGGGTTTTCAGCGTTTGGTAAGATGCAGAACTGGTATCTTGTACCGCAAGCATTTGCAGTTGGATGGATTTGACCTGCATTTCTGCCCGGTAAATTTTATCGTTGTAAGGACTGATACTTTTAACGTTATAAAAATATCCTGCTAAAATCCCAAAAATCAACGCTAAAAAGATGTATAAAGTAAGTTTGTTTTTTGCCATTCGACATCCTAAAAATCTAAAACTACAATAAATTACGGTTCAGTTGAAATATATTTGCCTTCATGAGCCTCGTTTATCCAACATCAGACCTGAAAAAAGAGTTGCAGCATTTAAGCGGAGCTGAAGTAGCTGTACTCTGTTTGCGGCTGGCCCGTTTCAAAAAAGAAAACAAAGAACTGCTGACTTATTTGTTGTTTAAAGCTGATGACCCCGATGCTTTTGTGCAGGAATATAAAGAAGAAATGGATGCGCAGTTTGGTAAAATCAGCGGCAAAAGTTATTTGGTGGTAAAAACACTACGTAAAATTGCTACTCAAATGAACAACCAGATCCGTTATGCCAGTTCGGAAGTGGTGAAAACAGAACTGCTCCTGCATTTTTGCAGCAATTACATCAACTTTGTAGATTATCATACCAACTATAAACCACTGCGCAGTATTTTTTATCGTCATGCCGAAAAAGCAAAAGCGGCTATCCAAAAGTTGCAGGAGGATTTGCAGCACGATTACGGAAACTTGTATGAGGCGATGCTGACGGAAGCAGAAGAGGAAATCTATTGGCTGGAAAAGAAATCGTTGCTGCTGTAACAAATCCCTGTTGCTTTGATCTGACTATAAACAAGCTTTTATTCTGTTGAAAACGAAAGACAGTGCTTTCCGGGAAATTTTTGAGGCCAACTCTAAACGTATTTACCGTTTATGCTATTCGTACACGGCGGACAGCGCAGCAGCCAATGACCTGTTGCAAGAAACGTTTTTGAAAGTTTGGCAAAACCTGGACAAGTTTCGCAACCAAGCCATGATTTCTACCTGGATCTACCGCATCGCCGTAAATACTTGTTTAACTTATTTGAGATCAGAAAAAAGACAGGCTAAAGAGGAGCTGACACCGTTTATTGCAGAGAACGAAAAAGAAGAAACATCCGAAAAAAAGGAAGAGGTGGACTTGCTGTACCAATGTATTGCCAAGCTGGAAGAATCTGAAAGGATATTGATTACGATGGTTTTGGACGAAGTGCCGTACCCGGAAATTGCCGACATCTCCGGCATCTCCGAAGGAAACCTAAGGGTTAAAATCCATCGCATTAAACAAAAACTAACCGAGCTGTACAACCATTATGAAAAACTTTGAAGAACTAAGCTCGCTGTGGACCACCCAACCCCAGAAAGGGCAAATACCGGCAGATACTTTATTAAAACAGGTAAAAAAAGGAACTTTGGCTTTAAACCGAAAACTCCTTTGGAGCATCCTGATTATGGCTGCAACATTTATATTTACGATTGTGCTGTTCCTGTTTTTCCTGTTCAATTCCTGGCTTACTTATGTCGGGATTTTTATTGTGATGAGCACAGTTTTAATTTATGCGATTTTAATGTACCGGGATTACAGGCTAATTGCTTCCCACGATCCGACAACGGAAGTAAATAGCTATTTAGAAAAACTGAAAATTTACCAAACCAGCCGCACGCGTATGTACGGCAAAATGTACTACGTTTACACCCTTTTGCTGAGTTTAGGCTTGGGATTATTTTTGATAGAAGTGCTTAAATCTGCTTCTATGTTTTTGGAGACAGCAACTTATGCCCTATTTTTTGGTTGGATATTATTTGTGACCTTTTACGGAAGAAAACGGATCATTAAAACGGAGCAGGAAAAAATCAGTGAGATCATTGGCCGGCTGGAACGGTTGAAAGGACAGTTTCGGAATTGAAAAACAAGTTGTATTTATCGAAGTAATTTCATTGTAAATCAATGCTTCTTTTATCACATAAAAATTAGTAAATGCTTGTACTTTTTGAATCAGTTTAATATACAAGTATAATATTTACAGGCATAAAAGAAGCATTATATATTTTTAACATCTGCTTTTTAAAAACACATAATCAAAATTAAATTTAACATGACGATATAGGTTTCTTACAATTGTAATTATTAAAGTTTCGCTCCTTAATAAATTACTTCTTTTCATAGTGCTGGGCTCAGCGGTTGTATTCCTTTGCACAAACAAGCTTTTAAAATCAAGATAAAATATACCTTTTCCTTTGTTCTGAAGAAAAGAAACCATCATCTTATATTCTGTTTGTTCAGGGTTTAAACCTTCGGCATACCTGCCAAATTTCTGAAAAAAATTATTTCGGCGCAGATGCGGGTGATCGCTGTATTCATAAAATTTTCGGTAACCTTTTAGCCAGGGATTAAAATACATCTCCGAAAAACCCTTGGACAAAAACTTTAAGTATGGATATTTGAAATAGGCATAAAAACGGGCAATATCAAGGTCTTTACGCTCCTCCATAATTACAATTGCATCAATTAAGTGTTCAGCAAAATTTGGCACTGCTTCAAAATCTTCTTGTAAGTAAAGCGTATAAGATGTACTTATTCTGTCTTGCCCTTTATTGATATTATTACCAAGGCCGCCATTTTTAGGGGTTGTAATTAATTTAATATTATATTGTTCTGTTATTTGTTTAAGTACTTCCTGGTGTTCAGCGTTACTGGTATCATCAGAAACTATGATTTCTGCAAAATCACAACCGGATTTAGTTAAACTTTGAAGTAATCTTTCTAACGAAGCACTTCTGTTATAGTGTGTGATTAAGACACTAACGTTTTGAAAGTAATGATTAGGCTTGAACATTTAATAATATTAAAGATAGGGCATTTTAAACTTGGTTAGTAAATTTTGATACTTCTTTTATACAATAAAATTTATATGCTAAAAGAAGTATGTAATTTTTCAGGAATAATTTTAAAGAAGTTTAACAGTATTGTAAGTTGATTCAAAGTCAATTTCGCAATCTAAATTAAATATCAACTTTTGTTAAATTAAACCTAATCTATTTAAATAAATTATGCGTTTTCAGAAATACTTTTTTAATTTTATTAGTTATTTTTCTGATGTTACGTTGGTTTCCGCTTATTTGTTTGAAGTTTTTCCAAGGCGTTATTGACAAATATTTAAAAAACTCTTCTTTGTAAACCTCTTGTGAATTGTAAGATTTAAAAATTGGTTTAATACTTAAAAAATGTATTAAAAAAGGGTTTTCCGTTTTGTTAATTGCATACCAATTCCATTTAGGATCAAGTTCCAACCATTTTTTAGCTAACACTACATTTAAACCATATTGATCAGGCAAAGACAAATGTTCTTTAAATTTAATGAGTGTTAAAATTACTTGTTTAGAAATATCTTCTGCCCGCCATTTTTTAACATTGATCATTAACACACCGGAGTTAAAATACTTAGTCTTTGGTTCAAGTCCAAGTTCCTTATAGTTAGGGATACCTGCCCATTCACAATCAACAGTTTTTCCAATATCCTGAACAGCGCCAAGAGTATAATCGCCTAAGGATATGTTCCAAAGTTTAGAAATATCATGTTGCACAATGGTATCTACATCCAAGTAAATAAGTTTGTCCGCATTTTGATCTATCACATAAGGAGAAAAAATGCGCATGTAAACTGTTCTTGGAAACGCAGAACCATCTACAGGAATAATAATATCAGGCGGAATAATAGTATCGCTTTTAAACCATTTGATACTGATCCTAAATGGATCTACCATTGTTTCTAACAAAGACTTAAACTTAGGAGCTATCCCGTCATCAATAATATGGAAATCAATATGTTCGCTTGTCTTGTGGTTAACATCAATCGACTTTAGTAAAGCTGCAATTAATATTGCATAGTGGTTATCACTGGCTACAACGATAGAAATGTTATTATTTTCCTTCATACATTTTGGAAATGATTATTGGCTATCCGCAATAATTTGCTTCTTGTTTAATAAAGTCTTGTAAAATACTTTTATTTGTAAAACAAGTTCTTTGAAACCGACTTTATACATGCCCCAATAGTTAAATTTAAAGAATTTGTTCAGCGGTATGTAAGCAATGATTATTGCAAGTCCGATAGGGAATATATTTGCAAAAGCTACAATATAAACAGACTTAAATATTTTCAAACCAATGAAATCTGCAATAAGGTTTGCCGCAAGCATAATTAATATTTTGTAGAAATTAAATTTTGGTTTATGGATCACATCTAATGTCAAAGCAAAAAACCTGTCGGCAGGATATAGAACAGCCATACACATAAATATCCTGAATAAATTGGGGGCTTCTGTATGAATGTAATTAGATCCGCCAAGTAGCATGATAATTGGCTCTGCAAAAATGACACAGAAGATTGCAATCCCTAAAAACAGGACAGAAAGCATTCCAACCATTTTTTTCATTGACAACATCATTTTCCGAATCTGATTATTGTTATAATGTTCAGATAAACCGGGCATTCCGGATGCTACAATACTTAACAGTGGGACTTCTATAATTTGAAGTAATTTTCCTCCAACATTATACAATGCAAGGGCAGCAGGGCCTAAAAAAAAGGTTATAAAAAACGTGTCCGTAACAGCAAACAAGTTTGCACTTATACTTGTACCCATACTATATTTCCCAAAATGAAAAATTTCTTTAATCACTTTTTTAGAAGAGTGGTTAATTGTATAAATTTTTGTCCATCCAAGAACAATAGTTACTAAACTTGCGGTAAGATTAGAACATATATATATCAGGATAATTGAGTTAATTGTTAATTTCCCCAAAATTGCCATAGCGAAAATACTACCGGTAAAGAGGACCTGGTTTATTAACCGTAGCCATAACAAACGATCAAACCTTTTTTCACTTTGGACAACAAGAGTTGCCATAAAAACAGGTAGAGTAGCTAAAAAAGTAAACGGAAAATACTTAAAGAACAATAATATCCCTGCATTTGAGATATATTCCGAAAAGAAATAAACAACAATATCTATCAAAATTAACCCTACAGTAATTAAAAATGCCAGGCACCATGCTGAACCCGCCACTTCATCTGCCCTGCTTTTTTTTGTTCCTGAGTAAAAAGTAATAAATGAATTGGTCAGAAATCCTGCCCTAAGGGTAATAAATAAATTTAAAATTGTTGTAAAAAAAACATAAACCCCAATTTCTTTTAAAAGTAAATATCTGTATATTACAGACATGGTAAACATGCCCATTATTGCCAATATAATGTTACCAACTAAAGATTGAAAATGGATGTTTTTGAATGATAGCAATATTTTATTTATAAAAGACATAGAGCCTGTTTAAAATTTGTTCAATTTGTTTTCTATGCTTCTTTTATCACCTAAAAAATGGTAAGTATTTAATTTTTTGTTTATTTAAAATGATGCAAACACCAGTTTTATAGGGTAAAAGAAGTATTGGCATTTATCCTGGCCCTATCGAAGGATCTTGTATAAATTTAAACAGGCTCATAGCATTATTTTCAATACCAAAGCCTTCTAATACAATGATTGTATAAAAAAGCATGCTGCCCGTTTTTTATCACAGATCAAAACTTAAAAATCCATACTTTAACCTTGTGGCTGTATAATTTATTATGCTGAGCTTTAAGAATGCTTTCTATAGATAGTTAAGTAGTTTTTAAACACTTTTTTTATACGGAAAAACATATCATGAGTTGTCGAATATTTAACACATCATTACGAATACAAAAACAGCCAGTAGAAACTTTAGTGATATGAATACTTTATACTTTGGCAACCACTTGTTGCTTTTAACCGTAATAATCTAAATTATAAAACATGAGACAAGCAATTTTGAGTTTTATAATTTGATATTGGTTAGGCAATGTTTTTCTATCATATTACAAATTTTATATTCTTATAACAATAATCAATGCCTGCATTAAAACTGCCCCAATGGATTTGGCCACATTTGTACAAAGAAAAAAAGTTTAGCGATCTAAGTGATTCCGAGCTTTCTAATTTAAAAAATTGCATCAAAGTTTTTTCTACAGTTGATCCTGATATTTCAATAGTAATACCTGCTTGGAACGAGGAAGATAATATTTTTCGGGCCATATCTTCTATCGCTGCCAATAAAACTAAGTACAAAGTAGAAATTATAGTCATCAATAATAATTCTACGGATGGGACACAAAAAGTTTTGGAAGAATTATGTGTACGTAATTATTTCCAGCCAACACAAGGAATTACTTTTGCACGACAATTAGGATTGGACATGGCACGGGGACAATATCATTTATGTGCTGACTGTGATACATTTTATCCACCCAATTGGATTGATTTAATGATAAAACCGATGGAAGACGATAAGGAAATAACAGGTGTTTATGGCCGTTATTCGTTTATTCCGCCGGAAGGAAAAAACCGGCTTGGCCTTTTTTTTTATGAATTAATTACAGGGATACTCATCCAATTACGAAAAAAAAATAGGGAATATATCAATGTACTTGGGTTTAATATGGGTTTTGTAACTGAGGCTGGCCGTCATCCAAATGGATTTAAGGTGATAAATAGTAGAAAATTTGATAATGCTACCGGTAGCGATTATTTTGTAGAAGAATCAGAAGATGGCCGCATGGCACTGCATTTGAAAAAAAGAGGACGGCTAAAATTAGTTAAGAAAACAAAAGCGCGTGTGTTTACATCGTCAAGAAGATTGTTATATGATGGCGGAATTTTTAAAGCTTTTACAAAAAGGGTTGTTTTAAATATAAAAGCAGTTAAATCATATTGGAATAATAAAAGTTTTACATAGGATGTTGTGTAAATTTCTATCACAAAAAAATTTATACTACTTCTTTTATGCCTGTAAATTATGTATTTGTATAGAATGGCAATACAAAAAGCACAAGGATCTAATGATTTTTAGGTGGTAAAAGAAGCATAGAAAATAATTGGATGAACTTTAAACAGGCTCAAATAAATACTTTTCTCTTACACAGCAGCCGGATGAACAGTTAAAACTTTTGGTAAATATTGTTCCGCAACATTTATCGGGAGGTTTAATCTTAAGTTGCCCTGTTGAAAAAATATAATCAAAAGAAAAAGGACTCAAAACAGAGTCCTTTTTCTTTTAAAAAATAATGTTTACTACGGTCTTTGGCTTCCGGTCCCAGAGCCTGTTCCAGAACCAGTTCCTGTACCGGTTCCACTTGTGCCAGTTCCTGTTCCGCTTGTACCGGTTCCAGTTCCTGTTCCACTTGTGCCAGTGCCGTTTCTTCCGGTTCCGGTGCCGCTTGTTCCGCTTGTTCCAGTTCCGGTGCCGTTTGTTTCAGTTCCGGTTCCGGTTGTAGAGCCACCTGTGTTGGTTCCGCTTCCACCAGTGCCGCTGGTTCCGGTCCCTGTACCAGATCCCGCTCCGGTAGTGCTGGTGCCAGAAACCGAAGATGTGGTGTCCGTTGCTTTTCCGGTTGATGAAGTTGAAGAAGAATCGGAATTGGCTCCAGCATTTTTGTTAGAATTGCAAGCTGCGATGCTTAAAGAAGCTGCTAACGCGAGCATAATTAAATTAGACTTTTTCATGTTTGAAATATTGTTTCTGTATCAACAACCGCTTTTTTTTAATGTTTAATTTAATTAATCTGAAATGAAAATCAAAAAAGGTTTGCACCTTTCGGCACAAACCCTCTCATCAAACTAAACTATCAACCAAAAAAAACTAAACTTTTAGAATCATTGTACAGCAATTTCCCTGGACTGTACTTTTGCTTCTTCTTTTTTAGCAACAGTCAGTTTCAAAATGCCGTCCGAATAAGCAGCATCTACTTTGCTTTGGTCAATGGTTTCGGGCAAATTAAAAGAACGGGTAAAAGAAGCGTAGCTGAATTCGCGTTTGCTAAACTTTTTGCCTTCCTGTACATTTTCATTTTTCTTTTCTGAGGAAATACTCAAAACATTTTTATCAATACTGATTTTAAAATCTTCTTTCTTCATTCCTGGTACAGCCAGTTCAATTTGAAAATCGCCGTCAGTTTCTGCAATGTTTACTGCCGGGTTACGGTTTGGCAAACGATCAGTCAGGATAGGATCATTAAAAACAGATTCAAACACATCGGTAAACCATGGGTTAACAGAAGATGTATTTTTTGCCGGATTAAATTTTACAAGTGTCATATCTTTATAGCTTTATTTTTTGTTTATTTAACTATTTATAACCGATTCTTCAAACCTTGTACCATCCGCTAAAAACATTGCCATCAATGACATATTGGCATTAATAGATTTTTTAATAAGACAAACTGACTTAAAATGAATGGAATACCTCCTAATTACAAATTTAAAACACCTATTTATATCCGGTTTTCTGATTTAGATGGCTTCGGACATGTAAACAATGCTGTTTACCTGACTTACTTTGAAATTGCCCGTACCAATTATTGGAAACAAATTATCCAGTGGGACTGGAAAGAAACCAACATCATTTTGGGGAAATCGGAGGTCAATTATTTAAAACCATTGAAATTATACGACCAGATTTTTTGCTACGTGCGTACTTCAAGGATTGGCAACAGCAGTTTCGACATTGATTACATCATAGTAAAAGTTGATGAAAACGGGGAAGAACAAATTTGTACCACCGGCCAAACGGTTTGTATCCATTATGATTACAAGGCATATAAATCAATTCCAATCCCGGAAGTAGAGCAAAAAAAGATGATGGAGTTTGAAGGTTTTAAACCCCGCAGCTAAATCTTTTTCTATTGCATTTGGGTAGGCAAAAATTTCATGCACATAAATTGCTGCCATGCAATACTGTTTTTTTACCTGTAAAATAAGCAAAGCCAATCTTTCGTCCTTCCTGCTGATTGGCTTTTTTCTTTTTCCGGTCCGTATCCCCATGCCCAAAAGCCGAAAATGGCCTGAACTGAAAAGCCGGCTTAAGAGTGCTATTTATAAAGATTTTTATTTGAAAGCAATAGAAACCACTTTTCCACAGCGCGATATTTATGTTTATTGTTCAAATAAATAAACAGAAAAAGAGCCGGTAAAAGAAGCACCTGAGACTGAGAATAAATAATAAATTTTGGTAATTATCAATCTGCTTCCGAATCAATTTTCATTTCCTTAGTGTCAAAACGCCTGATGATCAGCCTGCTGCCTCCGTTATAAGTAAGATAACTGGATGCCCAGCTAAAAAAAATGATCAGGCGGTTGGTAAACCCAACAAGAGACATCAGGTGGACAAAAATCCAGATGAGCCAGGCGATCAAACCATGCAAATGTATTTTTCCGAGATCGGCCACACCTTTGTTCCTTCCAATGGTAGCCAGTGAACCTTGATCTTTATAAATAAAAGGTTCTGTAGGTTCTCCTTTTACCATCCTGATGATGTTCTTCCCTAACTGCGTCCCCTGTTGTATTGCTACCGGTGCTACGCCGGGATGCCCTTGCGGCATTTCCAATGAGATCATAGCTGCGGCATCGCCAATCACAAAAACGTTCTGGTAACCATGCACCCGGTTGATAGGATCTACTTGTACCCGGTTGCTTTTCGTGAGTGCGCCTGCCGAAAAACCTGCCGGCACTTTACCTTTTACACCTGCCGCCCAGATCACGTTTTTGGTACGGATGGTTTGCCCGTTATCTATAGTCAGCAACTCGCCGTCATAGCTTTTTACATGCACATCGTTATAAATCTTCACGCCCATTTCGGTCAGGTTTTTTTTAGCATGAAAAGAAGCTTCCGGCGACATCGCAGCCAGCAATTCCGTTTTCCCTTCAATTAGATAAACCTTCATGTTTTCTTCCCGCCGTTCCGGATAATCTTTATGCAGTACATGGTTTTTAAATTCAGCAATGGCACCGGAAAGCTCTACGCCTGTCGGGCCGCCGCCTACTATTACAAAGTTCAGCAACGCCTGCTTTTTTTCCGGGTCTTCTTCCAAAAAAGCCACTTCCAGGTTTTGCAGGATCAGGCTGCGCATGTTCAGTGCTTCCGTGATATTTTTCATTGGCATGGCATAATGCTCAATCTCCTTATTGCCAAAAAAATTGGTGTCTGATCCGGTCGCCAGTACCAAATAATCATAACAAACCTCCCCGTCAGAAGTCAGGATGGTATTGCCGGCAGCATTGATACTGATTACATTAGCATAAATAAACGTTACGTTTTCCTGATTATGAAAGATCTTTCGGAGCGGGAACGCAATAGAATCTGCCTGGATACTGCCGGTTGCAACTTGGTACAGCAGCGGCTGAAAAATATGATAGTTGTGCCGGTCGATCAAAAGCACTTCCCCATCCAGGTGTTTCAGGGATTTGGCCAGTTCGATCCCGCCAAAACCACCTCCCACAATTACTATTCTCGGACGTTTTGTAAATTCGTTTAAACGCATATATGTTTGGTTTTTGCAGCGGATGTGTTTTAAATTTTTGCCAACAAGGTAATTTTAATTTCTAATCTATTCAAATACTCTTTTTAACAGCTACTTTTGCGTGCTGATCATTAAATTAAACTTATCCGATGAGCGGATGTTTCTAATATTAAAAAAAGCAAGCCAGATCAGAAAATTTTGTTCAATATGTTTTCTATGCTTCTTTTACCACCTAAAAAATGGCAGGCATTTGGTTTTGGTTTGTTTAAACCGGTGCAGACACCAATTTTTATCGGGTAAAAGAAGCATTGGCATTTTTTCTTGTATAAATTTAAACACGCTCTCAAACATAATAATCCTAAATAGGTTAAAATGCTGAATGGCTGTTTTTCTAACAACAGTATAATCCGTAAAACAATGAGTATAACAAAATTCACCCTTTTTGAACACCGTTTGGAAGAAAAATACCAGGCCCTCGTTCAAAAACTTCCTGAAATGATCAAAGCATTAAGGCTTTCCAACAGCTTGGAAGACGGCAAACTGAATAAAATCAAAGAAGACGTTTACGATGACCTTTCCGACAGTTGGGAATCTGGTGATTTTGATATTAAAACATCTTCTATTAGCGTACAAAACCAGGAGTTTAAGTTTGAAAAAAGCGTAGCTGCTGATATTTTGGGCACTAATATGAACAGCAGTTTGACGAGCGACTATATAACCTTGTATTACGCTATTTATACGGTTCCCTACTCCGGTAAAATTGATACCGTCAAATACACCACCACTTATCCGAAGGAAGAAGTTTATTTGACTGATCATGGCGATTATTTTGCCCTGACGATCTATTCTTTAAACCCTATTGATAAATCGGCAGAGTTTATCAAAGGTGAAAAAAACCGGATTTTGGACATGATCACCAAAAACCAGGAAGCCAACGAAAAATACATCGACTCTAAAGAAGATGCTTTAAAAGACGCTATCGACAAAGAAATTGATTTTCATTTCAAATCCGGGCGCGGCGAGATCAGCGATAATAATTTGTTATTATAAAATCTTATTAAAACTTTGCAAAATCTATTATCATGAAAAATTATGAAACCTTGTTGGACGCCTTAAATGATCTAATCGGACGCGGATACACTGAAGATTTTAACGTTGATGTTGACATGATGCAGTGCCGGGAAAAAAATATTAAAATGGCGGTCGATGAATTTGAAATTGATGAATTCTATCGTTTTGAAGGGGCCAGCAACCCTTCGGACATGTCAATCCTTTACGCTATTTCTTCAGACAAATATAATTTAAAGGGAACATTGGTAAGTGCTTACGGTACTTACTCCGGAAACCAATCAGCAGCTATCGAAGCTAAACTGAACCACAAGCAGGTAAACAAAAACTTATAGAAACCTTACTGATAAAATTTAATCCCGGGTACAGCGCAAGAAAAGCGAAGTGTCCGGGTTTTTTATAACTGATTATTTTCATTTTTATCCGATAAAAACAGCATGAACGTTAAAGCTTGTATTTTTGACCTGGACGGCGTAATTGTAGATACGGCCGTGTATCATTTTAAATCCTGGAAACGCCTGGCCGATGAGCTGGGCATCAATTTTACACTCCACGACAATGAAAGGTTGAAAGGTGTGAGCAGGATGCGCTCACTGGAAATTATTTTAGAAATTGGCCACGTGACTAAAACCGAAGCCGAACAAGAAGAACTTGCCACCCGTAAAAACGAATGGTACACCGAAATGATCAGCAAAATGAAACCGGAAGAAGTTTTGCCGGGCGCCAGGGAATTTTTGGAACTGGTAAGAAAAGCAGGCATAAAAACAGCATTGGGTTCGGCCAGCAAAAACTCCGGGATTATTTTGGAGAAGACTAATCTGACACCTTATTTTGATGCCATTATTGATGGCAACCATGTTACCAAAGCCAAACCAGACCCGGAAGTTTTTTTGAAAGGGGCCGAAGCTTTGCAAACGCAACCTGCTGATTGTGTAGTTTTTGAAGATGCAATTGCCGGTGTGGAAGCTGCTTTGGCAGGCGGAATGAAAGTAGTTGGAATCGGTTCTAAGGAGATTTTGAACAAAGCTAATTTGGTGATTTCAGGTTTAGGCCAGATGAGCCTGGAAAAATTAAATACATTATGATAACAACATGAAAAAGTATTTGCAAATAGATGAATGGAAAATAATTGAGCAAGGTTTTGATGCCGCGAACCACGAACTTTCGGAAAGTATATTTAGTTTGGGCAACGGCCGGATGGGTCAGCGTGCAAATTTTGAGGAAACATACAGCGGAAAAAGTTTGCAGGGAAACTATGTAGCCGGCGTTTATTATCCAGATAAAACCCGCGTTGGGTGGTGGAAAAACGGCTATCCGGAATACTTTGCAAAAGTTTTGAATGCTGCCGAATGGGCCGGAATAGAAATCAAAATAGACGGCGAAACCCTGGATTTGGCAAAATGCGAGGTTTCCGATTTCCGCAGGGAACTGAACATGCAGCAAGGTTATCTGGAACGGAGTTTTCAAGCTAAAACTGCTTCCGGCAAAGAAGTAAAAGTGCAGACCACCCGTTTTTGCAGCATGGCTGATGATGAATGCGGAGCGGTTCGTTATGCTTTAACGCCAGTTAATTTTTTAGGAGAGATCAGCCTGATGCCGTTTATCAATGGTGATATAAAAAACCAGGACTCTAACTACGATGAAAAGTTTTGGGACGAAACCAGACGCGGTTTTTATGATAATGGAAGCTTTGTGGAAATGCAAACCAAGAAAACCGCTTTTGTGGTTTGTACCGGAATGCGGTTTTCTGTTTCATTGGATGGTGAAACCCTAAAATTGGAACCAAACCAAGTTGAGCGTGAAAAATTTACCGGGATTGCGATAAAAACACCGGTAAAAGAAGCACAAACAATCACGCTTTATAAATATGCTGCTAACCTTTCATCCTTAAATCACTCAAAAGAAGAACTCCAAAAACTAACTGCCGAAACTTTAGACAAAATCAGCAAAAAAGGATTCGGTCTGATGCTGAAAGAACAGGCCGAAGCTTGGGCGGAAAAATGGCAGATGAACGACATTCGGATCGAAGGCGACGCGGAAGCACAACAGGCTATCCGCTTTAATATTTTTCAGTTGGAACAAACTTATACCGGTAAAGACAAGCGATTGAATATCGGCCCGAAAGGTTTTACCGGCGAGAAGTACGGCGGCTCAACTTATTGGGACACAGAAGCTTATTGTATTCCTTTTTACTTAGCAACGGCAGGGGAAGAAGTTGCCCGGAACCTGCTGGTTTACCGGTATGACCAGTTGCAAAAAGCGATTGAAAATGCCGAGAAACTAGGTTTCAAAAATGGGGCGGCCTTGTACCCGATGGTTACCATGAACGGCGAAGAATGCCACAACGAATGGGAAATCACGTTTGAAGAAATCCACCGCAACGGAGCCATTGCTTATGCTGTTTTTAACTATGTAAATTATACGGGTGATGAAGCTTATCTGGCTTCTCACGGGCTGGAAGTTTTGATCGGGATCGCGCGCTTCTGGGCACAGCGTGTCAATTGGTCGGAAGCACGGCAGCAATACGTGATGCTCGGCGTAACCGGCCCGAACGAATACGAAAACAACATCAACAATAACTGGTACACGAATACAATTGCCGCTTGGTGCCTTAAATATGTTTTGGAAGCAATTGAGACCGTTAAAAAGAATGATCCTGAAACATTAAAAGTTATTCTTTCTAAAGTAAAATTTGATCAGGAAAAAGAACCGGTTCTATTTAATAAAATTGCAGATCAAATGTATTTTCCTTTTGACGAGACCCATCAGGTTTTTATGCAGCAGGACAATTACCTTGACAAGGAACAAATACTGGTGAAAGATTTGCCGGAAAGTGATCGGCCGATCAACCAGAAATGGAGTTGGGACCGCATCCTTCGCTCCTGCTTTATTAAACAGGCCGATGTTTTGCAAGGGGTTTATTTCTTTCAGGACCGGTATGATTTGGAAACTGTCCGCAGAAATTTTGATTTTTATGAAGCGCGGACAGTGCACGAATCTTCCCTTTCGCCTTGTGTGCATTCCATCCTGGCAGCAAAATTAGGCGATGAACAAAAGGCTTACGGGTTTTATCTGCGTACTGCCCGTTTGGACCTGGATAATTATAACAACGATACGGAAGATGGCTGCCATATCACTTCCATGGCCGGCACCTGGATGTCTGTGGTAGAAGGTTTTGGCGGAATGCGGGTGAAGGACGGAAAGTTAAACTTCAATCCGTTTTTACCGGAAAAATGGCAGAACTTTTCCTTCCATATCAATTTTAGAAACGTTTTGCTGGAGATAAAAGTAAGCGCAGGCAAAGTACAGGTCAGCAATAAATCTGATCAGGAAATTAAAGCCATTGTTTACGGACAGGAGGTTAATATGCTTGGCCATCAGAAAGTTATTATCAGTCAACACTAATTGTGATCCATTCGATACTGTTTTTATCACCCTAAAAACAGTATCGCTAATTGTATTTTAATTATGAATACTTCATCCAACAATATTTCAAGCGGCACAAAATTGCTGATCTACCAATTGTTTGTCCGGCTTTTTGGCAACCAAAACCCAACCAACAAATACTATGGTTCGATTGAGGAAAACGGCTGCGGAAAATTTAACGACATCAACGATCTTGCCCTACAGGAAATCACAAAGCTAAGCATCTCTCACGTTTGGCTTACCGGCGTGATCGAACATGCAACTATGACTGATTACTCTTATCATGGAATAAAACGAGACGACCCAGATGTGGTGAAAGGCCGTGCAGGCTCGCCGTATGCCATCAAGGATTATTACGATGTGGATCCGGATTTAGCCGTTGATGTAAAAGAACGGATGCAGGAGTTTGAAGCGCTCGTTCAACGGACACACAAAAACGGGTTGAAGGTGATCATAGATTTTGTGCCCAATCATGTTGCCCGCACTTATTGTTCTGATACAAAACCTACGGATGTAAAAGATATTGGGCAGGAGGATGACAACAACCTGGCTTTTAGCCCGCAAAACGATTTTTACTATTTGCCGGGCAAACAATTTCTGGTTCCGGGAGAGGTAAATCCTGGCGGGGGCGAGTTTCAAAGTGATTTGAAAGATGGTATGTTTAATGAGCTTCCGGCAAAAGCAACCGGCAACGATGTTTTTTCGGAAGCACCTTTTATCACCGATTGGTACGAAACTATCAAACTGAATTATGGCGTGGATTATGTAAACGGGCATCAAACATACTTTAGTCCCATCCCGCCCTTATGGTTTAAAATGCGCCATATCCTGCTTTTTTGGGCCGAAAAAGGAATTGATGGTTTTCGTTGCGATATGGTGGAAATGGTGCCGGTCGAATTTTGGAAATGGGTAATTGCACAGGTAAAAGAAGTATATCCTGAAGTTGTTTTTATTGCAGAAGCCTACAATCCCCAAGTCTATCGTCAATATATTTTTGAAGGCGGCTTTGATTATTTGTATGATAAGGTAGGTTTGTACGATACATTAAAAAAGCTGACCTGCAATGAACACGAGGCTAATGTTCATGAAATCCGCGACCAGTGGCAGCACCAGCAAAACGGTTTTACACAGCACATGCTTCGTTTTTTGGAGAACCACGATGAGGTGCGGATTGCTTCTAAAGATTTTGCCGGTGATGCCTGGTTGGCCGTTCCGGCGATGATTGTTTTGGCAACACTTTCTTGCGGGCCTGTAATGATTTATTGCGGGCAGGAAGTAGGCGAACCGGCAGAAGGCACAACTGGTTTTTCGCCCAGCAACGGGCGGACTTCTATTTTTGATTATTGCGCAATGCCCGAACACCAGAAATGGCTGAACGGCGGTAAAATGGATGGTGCAAAACTTCCCGAAAGTCAAAAAAACCTGTGCTCTTTTTACAGCAATCTTCTATCAATAACCGCAAACCATGAAGCTATCCAAAGCGGAGAATTTTATGACTTGCTTTATTTGAATGACCAAGAGCGCGGTTTTAACAACAAAGTTTATCCTTTTCTGCGTTATACAGGTCATGACCGGTTGCTTATCCTTGCTAATTTTAACCGGAATGAAGTGCAATTGCAAGTTAAATTTACAGACGATCTGCTGGACCGGTTTAATTTATCCGCAACAGGAAATTATATTTTTACCGATCTTCTCAGCAAAAGACAGTTTTCTGCAACCGATCTTCACGCGGGTTTAAACCTTACCTTAACGGCAAGCAGCGGTGTGATTTTAAGTTTTTAAACAGAATTTTTCAATTTGAATAGTTACCTTTAACTGATACTTCTTTTACCTGCATAAAAATCAATTCATACAAAATATTATGAAACGGTCTGTAACCATTATTTCGCTGGTCTTGGTCCTGGTAGCGGCAGGTTTTATTTATTACCGTTACTTTTTTGTTTTTGGGGAAGGTGTAAAAGCCGGAGAACTAAATTATATGGTTAAAAAAGGCTATATTTTTAAAACGAACGAAGGCCGGCTGATACAGACCGGGCTTCGTTCGGGAACAACACAAGGTTCGATTTCTTCCAATGAATTTATGTTTTCGGTTAGTAATGAACACATCTTTAATCAATTGGAACATAGCAGCGGCAAAACTGTCCAATTGCATTACAAAGAATACATTGGCACATTGGCCTGGCGCGGTGTCAGTAATTTTGTGGTGGACAGCGTTTTGTCAATCACGGATACTGCTCCGCTTACACCAGGAGTGATAAGATAATACCCGTTTATTTTTACTGTTCTTCGGATAATTTAAGCAACCGTAAATAATCATCTTCGGTGTCCACGTCAATTGCCGCTCCTTTAAACGGAACAACGGTCAACTGATCCTGATATTCCTTAAAAAGCCATTGTGCACCGCGATCTCCTGGCAGTGTTTGTAATATCGGGAATAAACTTTTGCTAAAAATAGCCGGTACGCCTTGAATAGCTGCATAATTTGTTGCCGCAATGCTTCTTTTATCCAGGTAAAATTGTGTGATCAACTGGTTTAAGTGTTGGGCGGTTATCAAAGGCTGATCGCAAAGTAAGATCAATACGGCATCAATCTGATCGAAACTTTCTATTTTGCTTAACGCTGTTGTTCCTGCCCTAATAGAAGAACCTATTCCTTGTTCCCAATCAGGATTATGAACAACTTTGACCGGGAGGTTTTCCATCTCCAAATTCAATTCTTCCTGCAAAAAGCCGTTTACTACAATTATGGGTTTACATGCCGTTTGCAATGCTGTTTTTACCGTATGTTTTATAAATGTTTCAGTTTGAAAATCAAGCAGTTGCTTTGGTTTTCCTAAACGGGAAGATGAACCGGCAGCTAGGATGATTACGGCTATTGTTTGCTCAGGAGATCGTTGCTGATGTTTCAAATTTATGTTGATACAATAAAATTACGGTTATGGATTGGGCCATCCAGTTCACGCAGAAAGCCAGCTTTGCATTTGTGCCTTACTGCCAATAGTTCCGCCATTACAGAAACTGCAATTTCTTCTGCTGTTTCTGCCCCGATGTTTAACCCGACCGGGCCGTACAAACGATTATTTTCTTGCTCGGTCAATTCAATTCCCGCTTTTCGCAAATCGTCCAGCAGTCTGTCTGTTTTTTTTCGCGGGCCTAAAATGCCGATATAATTTACCGGTTTAAAAGAAGCTAACTGCTTTAAAACAGCAAAATCATAGTGATAATTATGGCTCGTCAAAACAGCATAACCGGGAGAAAATTGTTGTTTTTCCAAATCCGACAGCTTAACTATTTGCACTGATTCGGCTTCGGGAAAACGCTGAACAGTTGCTTGCGGGGGCCTGCCGTCCATGACATGGACCCGCCAGCCCAATCCAACAGCCAGGCGCACCAAATACTGTGCGTCATTGCCGGCACCATAAACGGTCAGTTGCGGCGCAGGCAAAATTACTTCCAAAAAAATCCGTGCCGTTTCCTGTCCAACTGAATAATTCTGTGTTAAAGATTGATCAGAACTTAAAATTTCCAAAGCATCATTCAAAATCAATTGATCGGCGGAACTGTTTCCGGTCAGGTTCATTTGCTGCTCCTTATTATTGGCAATCAAAAACCTTTTGCCTACCAAATCTTGGATACTGTTTTTAGCAGATAAAATCGTAATCAAAACAACGGCATTGTCCTGACGGGAAGTCTTCCGCAGTAACTCCACTGGGTTATTGGTGTCAGAGTAATCAACTGATTCCAACAAAATATGGATTGTGCCTTCACAGCCTAACTGCGCGCCATGCTGTAAATCTTCTTCAATATCGGTACTGTCGTAAACAATAATTTCGCTTTTGCCTGTCAACATTACGCGCCTTGCCCGGCGAAGTGCATCGCCTTCCAAACAGCCGCCACTAATGCTTCCTGTTAAATGTCCGTCATCCGTTACCAGCATTCGCGCACCAGGCCGGCGGTATGAGGAGCCTTCCACTTCCGTTACGGTTGCTAAAGCACAAGGTTTTTGGGAATTATGCTGCTTGTCATAAGCAGTCAACAAACGCTGAAGTTCGGACATAATTTGTTTAAGATTTTAGTTAGTAAAAGAAGCATTTTCAGGATTAAGAACAAATTTGAAAATGCTTCTTTTAGTTTATAAAAGTTTATCGGGCGTAACCGGTAATTCACGTATTCGTTTGCCGGTCGCGTGATAGATGGCGTTGTTAATGGCAGCAGTAATGCCGGTAATCCCGATTTCGCCGATACCCCTTGCCCCGATAGGAGAAATAATGGTATCCGGTTTGTTGATAAACTCAACTTCAAAGTCCGGCATATCGGCATTAACCGGAACTAAGTAATTAGCTAAATCTTTAGTAACGGGACGGCCACGGTTTGGGTCATAATGAGTTTCTTCCATCAAAGCCATCCCAATTCCAAAAACCATCCCGCCCATGATCTGGTTTTTGGCAGTTTTTAGGTTCATAATCGTGCCGACATCCATCACAGCGATGGCTTTGTCAACACGGACTGTCCCTAAATCAGGATCAACCAAAACCTTGACAAAATGGACACCGAAAGAGTGAAATGCAAAAGGTTTACGGTCTAATTTTTCATCTTCCTGAACTATCGGATTGGTTTTGCTTTCATCTTCAATTTCCTTTTCAGCACTTCCTGTTGCTGCCGGATTTGCTTCTGTTTGCTGTCTGGTAGAAACTTTTGTAGTGGCCTGGGCGCGTACATCCTGCAAACCCTGACGTTTCAAAATATCAACATAAGATTCTCCGATACTGTTTTTATCCTTTAAAAACAGGCCACCGTTTTGAGCAACAATATCATACTCTTTCTGGCCGTGCAAAGGTGATTTTGCATCTGCAACAACCATTTTTACAACCTTACTAACGGCACCTAAAGAAGCTGCCCGAATAGCAGGGCCAACACTTGCCGTTACTTGCGAACCACCGGAATTGGCACCTTTTGGAAATTCACTGTCTCCTAATTTAACAGTCACTTTTTCTATTGGCAAGCCAAAAGCATCGGCTGCAGCTTGGGTCATGATCGTATAAGTACCGGTTCCGATATCTTGCGTGGCACACATTACTTCTGCATGTCCGTCTGCAAATAAAACTGCTTTTGCAGAAGAAGCACTTCGGTTAGCGGGATAAGTAGCTGTAGCCATACCGTAACCAACCAGCATTTTGCCTTCCTTCATTGAGTTGGGCTGCGGTTTGCGTTTGCTCCAGCCAATCATATCGGCACCTTTCTGGTAGCATTCCCTTAAATTTTTGGAGGAGAACTTTTTATGTTTCTGTTCCTCTTCTTCCGCATAATTCACCAACCGCAACTGGATAGGGTCAACTTTGGATTGATAAGCCAGTTCGTCCATCGCCACTTCCAGCGCATAAGTTCCTGGCGCTTCGCCTGGCGCGCGCATTGGGCAGGGTGTTACTTTATTTAAACGGACCAAACTATGGCTCACATCAACATTCGGGCTGCTGTAGATCATAGAGGTGGCCACACCGGCTGTTTCTACAAATTCATCTACAAAAGAAGATTCCACCGTATTGGCATGTTTAATAGCCGAAAGTTTTCCGCTTTGATCAGAGCCAAGTGATATTTTTTGAATCGTTTGGGAGCGGCGGCCTGCATTGGTAAACATCTGCTGGCGGCTTAAAACCAGTTTCACCGGACGGCTGACCAATTTGGCTGCCATGGCCGCTAATACGGTGTTTGGCCATGAAAACCCTTTAGAACCAAAACCACCGCCGATATAATAAGAAATGACCCTTACTTTTTCTTTCGGAACGCCCAGCATAGAAGACATCAGGCTTTTGGTACCGGCAACAGTTTGCGTGGCATCATAAAACAATACCGTATCGCCCTGCCATAAAGCAACGGTAGCATGTGGCTCCATCGCATTGTGGTGATATACTGGCGTAGTATAAGTTTCTTCCATTTTGACCGAAGCTGATTTTAAAGCGTCATCTGCATTTCCGCGGCTCACCTGTGTTTCTGCCCCGCCTAAGCCCGAAGCTGGTTTGTAAGCTTTCAGGATATTTTTTTCTAAATCAAAAATTGGTTCTTCTACCAAATAATCCGGTTTTACCAAGGTAGCAGCGTGTTCGGCCTGTTCAAAAGTTTCTGCCATCACCACAGCCACAATTTGCCCATCGTAAAAAATCCGGTCATTTTGCAACGGCAGTAAATCTTTTTCTGCATACTTGCCTCCACCAGGATCAGAACTGGTTGGCGTGTGCAACTGCATCGAATTTTTATAAGTCAGCACGCCAATCACGCCCGGAGATTTTTCTGCAATGCTGGTATTGATATTTTTGATCCTGCCCTTGGTGATGGTACTAAGTACAGCCACACCATGAACCATGTTTTTAATATTGAATTCTGCTGAATACGTGGCACCGCCGGTTACTTTCAGCTTTCCGTCAACACGGTCTATCGGTTTTCCTACTGTCTCGTTCATACCATTCCTCCCACTGTTTCCAAAGCACGGATTAGCGTGCGTTTGGCCAGCTCAATTTTAAATGCGTTATATTTATGTGGTTTTGCGCCTGCCAAAGCTGCTTCTGCGGCTGCGCGGTAAGTTTGTGCATTTGCAGATGCACCGTTCAACACTTTTTCTGCTGCCAAAGACCGCCAAGGTTTCGTTCCTACCCCGCCCAAAGCGATGCGGGAAGCGTTGATTTTACCATTAGAGACATCCAATGCAACAGCAGCGGAAGTTAAAGCAAACTCATACGAAGCACGGTCGCGCACTTTCAAATAATGTGATTTTGCGGCAAAAGGCAAATGCGGCAAAATAACTGCTGTTATAAGTTCGCCTTGTTTTAAAACCGTATCAATCTGTGGTGTTTCACCGGGAACCAAATGAAAATCTCCGAAAGGAATATTTCTTGCGCCTTTCGGGCCTTCTACCTGGATCGTTGCACCCAAAGCAGCCATCGGTACACACATATCAGAGGGATTTGTAGCAATGCAATGTTCACTCGTGCCTAAAATAGCATGATTACGGTTAAAGCCCGGTATGGCCGAACAGCCTGAACCAGGTTCTCTTTTATTGCAGGGAAAAGCAGTATCATAAAAATAATAACAACGTGTGCGCTGCAACAAGTTTCCTCCAACAGAAGCCATATTCCGTAATTGTGCGGATGCACCGGAAAGTAAGGCTTCAGAAAGGAACGGATATTGTTTGCTGATGGTTGGATGATAAGCCAGATCGCTGTTTTTTACCAAAGCACCAATTTTCACGCTGCCGTCTTTTTGCGTTTCGATCTGGTTCAGGTTTAATGCGTTGATATCGACCAATTGCTTTGGGCTTTCGATATACAGCTTCATCAAATCTATAATATTTGTGCCGCCGGCAATAAACTTGTTGCCTTTCGGGGAAGCCGCAGCAATAGCAGCAGCATTATCCTGTACCCGAACTAATTTAAATGGTTCCATAATTAATTTTAGCCGGTGAGTTTATGCGTTAATTTGTTGTACATCTTTAATAGCGCTCACAATATTTTGGTAAGCGCCACAGCGGCAGATGTTTCCGCTCATAGATTCCCGTATTTCTGCATCGGTTTTGGCATGACCTTCTTTTACCAAACCAACTGCCGAACAAATTTGTCCAGGCGTACAGTAACCGCATTGAAAAGCATCGTGCTTAATAAAAGCTTCCTGCATCGGGTGCAGCTTTTCGCCGCTTACCAAACCTTCCACCGTCGTGATTTCTGCATCATGGCATAAACCTGCCAGCGTTAAACAGGAGTTGATGCGCCTGCCGTTCATCAAAACCGTACAAGCACCGCATTGGCCGTGGTCGCAGCCTTTTTTGGTTCCGGTCAGCATTAGTTTTTCCCGCAAAGCGTCCAGCAGCGTTACCCTTGAATCCAGGTTTAAAGTCCTTTTCTGTCCGTTGATCGTTAGCGTTACACTATTTACTTCGATCGGAGTTATTGCGGCATTTTCAGCTTCTTTTTCAGCAGCCGAACTAATTAGCGGAGCTAAAGATAATCCGGCACCGGCAACCGCAATTTTAGTCAGGAAACTACGCCGGCTCGCACTTCCGCCTGATATAGGCGGCTGCCCTTTATTTACTTCGTCTTTTTTCACAAATCATCTGTTTCAATCAACAACTTTCACTTTGGAGATAATGTTTTTCAGGAGGAATAGTTTCTTGCATAATATTTATATCCATACACATTTTCCGGATGCTTCTTTTATCGGGTAAAAATCTGCACACAGATCAAATTTTAAAAAGTACAGGACGCTTAGGTTTTTATCTGATAAAAGAAGCACAAAGAATATTTGTGATTAAAACTTAAACACGCCCTTAGTGTTACATCAACATATTTGGTTTCGAGAAAAGAAGCATAGAGAACATATTGAACAAATTTTAAACAGGCTACAATTTAATCATATAAATTTTATGGAAAATCTAAAACCGGTCCCCAATTACTCTTGGGCCACAAGCAGGACAAAGTGTTTCTGTAGTTGGGGATACTTACCGAATTTTGATCTCAGGTAAAGAAACAAATGGTGCTTTTTTCACTATTGATATGCTGATACCGCCAAACGGTGGCCCTGGTCCACACTCACACGCTGGCCTTCAAGAATCGTTTTACGTTATTGACGGAGAGGTAGAGGTGAAATCCGAAGCAGGTTCCTACACCGCAGGTAAAGGTTCATTTGTTGTTATTCCTAAAGGCGGGATCGTACATCAGTTTAAAAACAAAACCAATAAAACGGCACACTTGCTTTGTGTGGTGGTTCCTTCCGGACTGGAAGAGATGTTCATAGAAATAGGTAAACCGGTATCGACAGGTACCTTTTTGCCTCCGCCGGCAATGAACCCGGAAGAAGGGAAGAAACTGCAGGCAATCGCGGAAAAGCACGGACAAAAAGTATATCCTCCGGATTTCTTGGGCTAACCGGAAATTGGGGATTTGCTACGAACATGTCAGAACGGCTGATGGTTGCAATTTCTGATTGTGTGCATTTTGTTTAAGTTGAGCAGCCGGAATATTTAACAAAACAAATTATTGAATTTCTTAATGGAATTGCCGAACAATAACTAATTAAAAAAAGATGAAAGTATTAATGATAGGCGCTACCGGACAATTTGCGGGTTTGGTAGTCCCGGAACTGAAAAAGAAGGGCGTGACCATTTACGCATTAGTGCAAGACGCAGCAAACGCAGATTTAGCACGGAAAAAAGGTGCGGACGAAACGGTGATAGGAAACCTTAAAAACGAGGAAAGCCTGCGTAAAGCGGCAATCGGTATGGACGGTGTGTTTCATATTAATCCGGCTTTTCAGAACGAAGTAAAAAATGGGCTCAATATGGTAAATGCAGCAAATGCGGCCGGTGTAAAGAAATTCGTTTTTTCCAGCGTTTATCACCCGTCTCTGTCCCTGGTCAATCATGCAAACAAACGGCCTGCGGAAGAAGCGTTGTACCAATCCGGGATGGATTATACCATTCTTCAGCCTGCTATGTATATGCAAATGCTCGCCGATACCTGGAAAAGTGCTAAAGAGCAAGGCCAGATTAATATGCCCTATTCAAAATTTTCTAAAATGAGCTATGTAGATTATCGGGATGTTGCAGAAGCGGCTGCACTTGCAATGACGGGTTCCGAACTTTCTTACGGCACCTTCGAGTTGTGCTCGCCAGGTATATTTAGCCTGGTTGACCTTGCTGAGTTGATGAGCGTGGCACTTGGAAAAACTGTTCAGGCAGGCGATATCCCAACAGATCAATGGGCTGAAAAGGCACAAATACCACCAGGCGAACTGCGGGATGGCTTAATCGCCATGTACAAAGAATATGACCAATATGGCTTTTCAGGCGGAAACTCCCTGGTGCTTGAAACCATCCTGAGCAGGAAACCACGGACAGTTGAGCAGTTTATCCAGGAATTAAAGAATAGCTAAATACGCATGGCTGTTTAAACATATATTGAAAATCATAATGCTTCTTTTACCACTAAAAAATTAGTGTTGATATTGCTTTGCTTATTAAAAAGAATTTATAAAAAATCAATATTTTTTAAGGGATAAAAGAAGCATAAGCAATAATTGTTTAAACTATTATTTGTTTGTAAGGAATTGTGGATTTCCAATTTTATCAAAGCAAAAAGGCAAATAAAAAAGGATCTCAAACGGGGAGAATGAGATCCTTTTAACCAATTATAAACCTAAATATGAAGAGCACAAATATAGTGTAAAAAGTACACTAAGCAATAGTGGTTTGAATATTTAACAAACATTTAACATGATAGAAACAGTAGCGGTAATCCGGGGTGTTTGCAACATGGGGAATACTATTTTTAGGTGTAGAAACTTATAATATAGCTACCGGCGTTTCTTGTCCAAATATGCCCCGATCAGTTGTACATTTTCTGCTGTCAAATCTTCGCCTGCAACTTTATACAAGCACCAGCCGCCATTTTCTTTCAAAATTGTACCAATAAAAACAGTGTCCATCGTAATGCTGTACAAGTCCGGGCCGACAGGTTTTGCCCTGCAAATTGCATTTTTAAAAATCCCTGAAATTTGGATGGCTTCCATAAGTTGCAAAGATAGAAGAATAATAAGCCGAAGTTTAAACCCTTTACAAGTTCCCTTAAAACAAAAAACCCCGCCAGCTTGGTGAGGTTTTGTAATAATTAATTACCAGTTGCGATAATTCTGGTCGCGGTCATCACGGTCGCGGAAATTTCGGTCGCGGAAATCATGGCGATCGCGATCTCTTCTGTCCCGGTTGTAACGGAAATCATCGTCGCGGCCTCTAAAATCCCGGTCACGGTAATCTCTGTCGGCATAATTTCTACCCTGTTCTTGGTTCTGATAGTTCTGGCCGCCACGGTTTGGCCTGTTCTGGCCTTGATCATTCCGGTTTCCAGGCATTTGATAAGCTTGCGTGTTGTTGCCTCTGCCGGAATTGTTTTGTCCCTGATAATTCTGGTTGTTTTGATTTTGATTGTTCTGGTTACCGTAAGATTGCCGGCTTCCGGAATTGGTATTGCTTTTATTGGTATTTGTTCCGTTTTGATCCTGGCGGTTTCCGCGGTCTTGTGCAAATGCTGCATCAGTCAAATTAAAACCCAGCGCAGATAAAACAACCAGCATTGTAACTTTTAGCGTTTTCATAAATTTAGTTTTTAAAAAGATTTATGATGAACAGAGCGCTTGCAGTTGCAGTAGTTTAACTATAAAATATACAGTTTTTTAGGTTAAACCTTTTATAAAAGCTATTTTAATTGTACGATTTTAGGTTGATAAAAGAAGCAGTTTGAATACTTCTTTTATCAACCTAAAATCAAGATTGAGATTTTTGGAACATGTAATTAATGTAATAAAAAGTTTAGATTGATTTTTACTTGGAAATATCCCTGATTTAATTTGTAATAGTTGCAGGATAAAAAATCCTATACTTGGATGAATTCAAGATCCAAGTTCAATCACCGATAATTATAATTTAGAAAATGATTTGTTTAAACTTTTATTTTAAGGAAGGAATTTTTCAGATAAGAAGGAAATTATCCCCCTAACCCCTTCAAAAAATGGGGAAATATGGCGCCTATCTTTCCAATGCACCCGGTCAGGTTTTGGCAGGTGTATGTTTTGGCAGATTCGGTTGCAGGGCAAGGGGGATGACCTAAATTTTTATGTGCTAAAAGAAGCATCAAACCGGAAAAGCAACAGGAAAATAAGTTTAAACAAATCAATACTAAATTTCCAAGTTTTAGTTTGATACTATCAATTCTGTCAAACCTAATTTTTACCTGATAAAAGAAGCATCCGATTAATTGCCAAAACCAATTTTTAAATAATTGTTTCCGTTTGCGTGATGGCTTGTTGCTGCGGCCTGCCATTTTTAAAAGCTTTGCGCGGCGTCAAACCAAGCAGTTCAAACATGGCCATATCGGTATCAAAAGACGGGTTTGGCGTGGTCAACAATTTCTCTCCCGCAAACAAAGAATTAGCGCCGGCCATAAAACACAGCGCTTGTTCTACCGTGCTCATTTCAGTTCTTCCGGCAGAAAGGCGGACTACTGTTTTTGGCATGATGATTCTGGTCGTGGCAATCATCCGCACCATGTCCCAAACGGAAACCCGGGGCTGATTGGCCAGCGGCGTTCCTTTCACCGGCACCAGGGCGTTGATCGGCACAGATTCCGGATGTTTTGGTAAAGTTGACAAGGTTTTTAGCATTGAAATCCGGTCTTCCACCGTTTCCCCCAAACCAATAATCCCGCCGCTGCAAACCGAGATTTTAGCTTTGCGCACATGCGACAAGGTTTGCAAACGGTCATCGTAAGTACGCGTGGTAATGATCCGTTTATAATCATCTTCGGAAGTATCCAGGTTATGGTTGTACGCATACAAACCGGCATCGGCCAGGCGTTGCGCCTGCGCTTCGCTGAGCATTCCCAACGTGCAGCAAACTTCCATATCCAGCGCGTTTACAGCTTTTACCATGTCAATTACTTTATCGAAATCCCGGTTATCGCGCACTTCCCGCCAGGCCGCGCCCATGCACAAACGGGAAGCGCCGCCAGCTTTTGCCCTTTCGGCCACGGCAATTACTTCTTCTTTCGGCATCATGCCGTGCACATCCACGCCGGTATTGTAGCGGGCAGCCTGCGGACAATAAGCGCAATCTTCCGGGCAGCCGCCGGTTTTGATCGAGATGAGCGAACTGATCTGGACTTCAGCATAATCCATATTTTCGCGGTGCACGGTGGCAGCACGATAAATCAGATCCAGCAGCGGCATGTGGTATATTTCGGCAATTTCTTCTTTCGTCCAGTTATTTCTAATCTCAGTCATGTAAGCTCTGATTTTCTTTGCACAAATTTAACAAAAAGTAGAAATCCTTAAAATTTAGGAGGAACGATAACTACCGGACTTTGTTTTTTCCTGAAAACACCCAACACAGCGCTGATGTTGGATTTTACACCTACAAAAGCGGGAAACAGATCAACCGTTTGGTTTTGCACCTTACTAAAATTGTGCATGTAACGGCCTTGCAGGAAGATCACAAAACTAGAACCTAAATTCAAATCCAAACCTAAACCTGCCTCTGCTGAACCTGTCCAGGAATATTTATTAACCTGTGTAGCCGTAAGAAGCTGGTTGTTCACAACGATGTTTGGCAGATTGATCAAACCAACGCCCGGACCGATGAAACCGTACAAACTAACGCCTTTAAGGTTTACGCGATACCCCGGCGTAACTTCCAGCATGTAAAAAGTGCTGCTGCCGTATTTGATTTTGTAAGGATTGCCTGCCTGATCAGAATAATCCTGATAGTAACCATAAGAAAGCAGGTCTAATGCGCCTATCAGGAAAAAATTACTTTTTTTGAAGCGATATTCTACGCCTAAATCACTGGAGAACTTTGGTTTAAGGTTATTGTTGATATTTCCGGTGTTGAATCCGTAACCAAACCCGTTTACACTAAAAAGCTTGCTGGAATCCTGGTCATTTTTTTGGGCAAATAAATGTTGGGCGGCTAATAAATTTAAAATAATAAAAGTTGATAGTAAAGTTTTTTTCATGATTTTTTTGCAGAAATAAGGTTCTTATTTGTTTTGATAAATACAACTTATACGCGTATTGTTTGCCATACAGCCATCACTTTTATAACAACAACTTAGAAGCCAGTCCCAAGATTAGCAAAAAGCCAAAACAATCTGTAAAAGTGGTGATGATGATGGAAGATGCAATCGCGGGATCAATCCCAACGCGTTTTAAAAGCAGCGGAATAGAAGAACCAGTCAATCCTGCAATTAGCAAATTCCCGGTCATCGACAGAAATAAAACAAAGCCTAATTTGATATTATGGTCATAAAAAACAGCAATTAAAAACACGATAATACCGTTGGAGGCGCCATTTACAAACCCAACTAAAAACTCCTTCCAAACAGTAACATAAGCCTGACGATCACTCAGATTGATCAGGGAAATCCGCCTGACGGTTACCGCAAGTGCCTGTGTGGCAGCATTTCCACCCATTCCTGCGATTATGGTCATGTAAGAAGACAGAATCACTAACTTGGAAACCGTTGCATCAAAACTTCGGATAACAGCCGCAGCCAGAAATGCCGTGCCCAGATTGATAATGAGCCAAGGCAAACGGCTTCGGATCGCATCCTGCCAAGTTCCGCCCAGCTCCTCATCTTCGGAAACACCGGCGATTTTCAAAATATCTTCGGTGCTTTCTTCTTCCAGCACGTCGATGATGTCATCCACCGTGATCCTGCCCAGCAATTTCAACCCGTCATCCACCACCGGGATGCTGGTGAGGTTGTATTGCGAGAACATCCGGGCTACTTCCTCCTGGTCCATTTCGGCTTTTACATACACAAAATCCCGGTTTACCATATCCGCCACATGCACGTCCATCCGCGATTTCAATACTTCTTTTACCGATAAAAAACCTTGAAGTACGTCCAGGTCATCCACCACATAAATATAAAAATCCTCCATCTCTTCTGATTGGCGGATGATCTCATCTAAAGCTTCTTTTTTGGTGAAGTTGATGTTTACCTTGATGATTTCGGTGTTCATCAATCCGCCGGCCGTATCTTCGTCGTAGCTCAGCAGGTTGCGGATGTTGGAAGCGTCTTCTTCATCCAAATCCTCCAGGATTTCCTGCTGGTCTTCCTCGTCCATTTGCGAGATCAGGTCGGTCGCATCATCATAATCCAGTTCTTCTACAATTTCCGACCGTTTTTCGGGGTGAAGGTTGAACAGGATTTCTTCGGGATGATGCTCCTCGTCCATCTCGGCCAGCACTTCCGAAGCCACATCGCTCGGCAGCACGTTCACGATCCGTTCGCGGGCTTCCGGCGAAACTTTTCCGCAAAGGTCAGCAATTTCGGAAGCGTGGTAATTCTTCAAAGCCGCAACTAATGCAGCATCATCTTCATCCAGTGCCTGCCTGATCAGCAGTAAATCATTTTTATCAATATCGTAAGAAGGCATCGGGACTAAGTTACGTTTTTTACGTTTTAAGTTTTAGGTTATATGTTTTAAGTTCGCGGCATACTGTTTTTATCACATAAAAAAAGGGCAGACCATTTTTGATCTGCCCTGATAAAACCTATTTATGTGAATCTTATTTTATTCGCCGTTTAGGTAACAACTCGTAACCAAAACTGTCAACCTGCAAATATTATCCTTTCGGGTTGAGTGCCGTATTGATCCTTTCGCTCAAATCCATCAAATGATAATTGCTCAGGCTGTCCGTGGTTCCCGGCAAGGAAGTTTTGATCAGCGCATCGATACTCCGTAATTGTGCTTTGGCAACAGACATCACGTCCGTATCCTCTTTCTCCGGATCGGGAACGTAGCCCGGGCCGCTTCTTCCGCCGCCGGCCTGTACAAATAAAACAGTAGTGGAAACTTGCGCCGGCTTAACCAATTCTATTAATTTGGCCACATACATTTTTTGTAGGTTGCGGCGATAAACATCAATTGGCTGGTTGTTTTTCACTTCCTTAAAAATCATGTTCTGCATATCGGTAAAAAAATCGGTGATCTTGTAAGCACTGCTTCCGTTTTCTGCTTCTGCCGAAATCAATTTATACAAATTATGATTCGTTACCAGTCGGTTCAGTTCGCCATCCTGCAATTTATAAATCACCTGCACTGGGTTCTGGCCAATATCGCTTAAAATCTGCTTGTCCAGCATCCAGGTGGGCGTAGTGAATAATTGCTGGCTTAAAAACAGCATGGCTTCTTTTTGGGTGGCAGCAGGAACGTATTCGTACACAACACCTGTTTGCTCCACGGTTTTTGGGTTTTCGTAAATGCCGCCGATATTTTTGCTCACGTGGCCCATATATCTGTTAAACTGCCCGGTCAACTGGTTGTACATATTTTCCAGGTTGTCATAACCTTCGTTTTTTTCGCTCGTCCATTCCGGCAGTTTTACGATGATCCGTTGCAAATTCTTGATGCCATAAGTACTGGCTTTCATTGCATTATCACTCAAATCTTCGCTTTGTGAATGCGGATCGTCCGGGTTGGATTCTGTTCCGAAAAACAACCTTCTGTCTTTCAAACGGGCAACAGACATTTTATTTAAGGCAGAAACCTCCGCACCGGCACTTTTATATTCCGGCATTACTTTATAGCCCCATTCTATCGCCCATTTATCATAATCGCCGATCCTTGGGTAGATGCCAGCCGGTTTGATATTATCTTCCGGTTGCGCCACATAATTGAAACGGGCATAATCCATGATGAAAGGCGTATGGCCGTTGGCTTCTACAAAAGCTTTATTGCGCAACATTTCTGTAGGAACGGTAGAACTGGAACCGAAATTATGGCGCAAACCAAGTGTATGGCCAACTTCATGAGAAGAAACAAAACGGATCAAATCTCCCATCAGTTCATCACTAAAAACCATTTTACGGGCACGGGGATCAATGGCTGCTGCCTGGACCATGTACCAATCGTGCACCAATTTCTGCACATTATGGAACCAGTTAATGTGTGTTTCCAAAATCTCACCGCTGCGTGGATCGGAAATATGCGGGCCGCTGGCATTTTCTGTTTCAGAAGGTTTATAAACAATAACCGAGTGGCTAGCATCATCCAGGCTCCACGTGGAATCCTGCTTGGAAGTAGGTGCTATTTTAGCCACAATCGCATTTTTAAAACCTGCCTTTTCAAACGCTTTTTGCCAGTCGTTTACACCTGCAATCAGGTAGGGCTGCCACTTTTTGGGCGTAGCCGGATCAATATAATATACAATCTGCTTTTTGGGTTCTACCAGTACGCCGCGTTTGTATTTGGCCATATCTTCCGGTTTTACTTCCAGCCGCCAGCGCGCAATCAGTTGGATTTCTTTAATCCCTTGCGGGTTTACATCAAAATCGGTGTAACCGGTGGTAAAATAACCGATACGCGGATCAAAAAAACGGGCCTGCATGGGCACTTTGGGCAAAACCAGCAAAGAAGTGTTCAGTTCCACTGTTTCTGAACCCGAAGCCGGATTGGCACCTCCGCCAATAGCTGGTGCAGCAGCCCTGCCAAACGGAGAAGTTGGTGCCAATAGTCCATAAGTTTTAACTGTGCTGATTTCTACGTTGTTAGAAAAACTTCTGATATTTTCGATATAACTTCTGTCTGTCAGCAAACTGCCCAGACGAAAGCGTTGTTTGGCATTGGAAGAGCTAAAGAAAAAGATGTCATTATCGCCATTTAAATAATCGGTCACATCGATAACGCTCCCTTTTGAATCCGGCGAATAGGCGGCCACGTTGAATGCTGCTGCAATAGCTTGAATGTTAGAACGTTGTACAGCCTGGTACATTGATTTGGTACTGTCCGGGCTATAAGTTCTGTAAGAGATTTTGCGCATAAAAATTCGGTTGTTCGGCCCCTTTTCAAAGCGGACAACACTGCTGCCGATCTGATCCCCGGCATAGCCGCCAGCTTCACGCACTTCGGCACCTGCACGGGAAATCCGGCTAACAACCAGAATTTCACGGTTCAATAAACTGTCGCCAATTTCAAAGTAGTATTTATCATCTACTTTATGCGTTTTAAACAATCCCCGGCGTGTGATGGCTTTGTCTGTAATGACCGTTTTATAGGGTTTTGGCTGGGCACGGGTTACATTTCCGGCAAAACCTGTTCCGATGGCTGTTTTTCGTGTAGAATCGGCAGGGCGCGTTTGTGCAGAAAGCAGGGAAACAAATCCTGCTGCAAATAATACACTTGTAAAAGTTTTCTTCATTAATGCTGTTTTTATGCTGATAAAATTAGTATTTTCTAATAAAATACCTGCTTTTACACAGCCAATTACTCTATAACTTTGTAGTTACAAATCTATTAGCAAAAAAAACGGGGAAATTTTTGAAAATGACCTTTCAAAAATCTACAGATTGGTCTGATGCTGTTTTTATCGGCCTAAAGTCTGTGAAAAATAAAAACCCACAAAGAAAGTTGCTTTGTTTATCTTTTAAATAAATCCTTTTCAGCTTAAACTTCAACACAAAAACAAATATTAAAACCTGAATAAACTTTTAAATTTTCTTGTAGTCGAATCTATATAACAGATTAAAAAACAACTTCATAATTTTTATAAAATTGAAAAAGAGCAATAGTGTTCGAAAGTTTGCAAACCAACTGATAGTAGCCAGTTTGGTTGTTTTAACTTCATTTTCTGTTGCTGAAGCACAGCACCATAGCGGCGGCGGTAGTAGAGGTTTTAGTGGCGGCGGCAGAAGCTTTGGCGGAGGCTCTCGTATCAGCAGTGCCCCTCGTGCCGGTATAGGTTTTGGCGGAGGCTATCGTATTGCTGCCGGCCCGCGTTTTGCGCCAGGTAGGTATTATGGTGGCGGTTTTCGCGGAGGTATAAATGTAAGGCCGGGTTATAGTTATCGAGGCAGTTATGGCAGGCCATACTACGGCGATGTTTACAGAAGGCCGTTTTTTGGTAATTACGGCACTTACTACCGTGGTTATTATCCTCATATCGGCTTCTATCTTAACGTTTTACCATTTGGTTATTATCCGTTTTCTTATGGCGGATACCCATATTATTACAACCAGGGTTTGTTTTACCAGCAATATAACGATGGCTATCAGGTAGTGGAACCGCCGGTTGGTGCTGAAGTACCGCGTTTGCCAAGAGGTTCAAAAGATATTACCATTGACGGACAACAGTATTTCGAAAAAGACGGTGTGTATTACTTGCCGGTTGTAAACCAGGATGGCAAAAAAGTTTATCAGGTAGCTGGCAAAGATGGTGTGTTGAATACTGATGGCAGCCAACAGGACAATCAGCAACAACAACAATATAACAATAACAGCAACAGCAATTCCAATCAGCCGCAGGTAGGCGATGTGGTTAATTCTATTCCTCCGGATAGCCGTGCGGTAAGGATCAATGGTGAAAAACTTTTTGTTTCTCCGGATGGTGTTCATTATCAGGAAGATAACTCCGGAAATACCCGGATCTTTAAAGTAGTTGGCGTACCTTCTGATGGTGCTGCTACTATTTCCAATCCCTAAGTTTTAACTTTGAATAATAAAAACCCGGTACTGATTTCGGTCAGTCCGGGTTTTTGATTTTAGGCCGATAAAAGAAGCATCGGTTAGGTAATGGGTAATGGGTAATAGCGGATAGTTCATCGTCCGGAAATTTGTCCCCGCTCCCCGCTCTTCTTTGCTCAATCCTTTTTCCCTTTTTTCAGTTCACTTTCGGATTTCAAAACCTCGTTGCCGTTTTCCTGCTTAACCAGCACTGCAGGTTCTTCTTTGCTGCCGTTGCGTTTAACTGTTGTACCCTTGATTTTCTTTTCTACCGGTTCGGTAAAAACTTCTTCTACTTTGCCTTCTCCTTCACCTTTGCCGTAATTCCAATGTACTGTTTCTCCTTTTTTCATGTTGATTTAAGTTTGATCGTTTCCCTGATAATAAACCACCGGATCAAAAAAAGTTTACAAAATTACCAATGCTTCTTTTAACACTATAATTTCATGTTTTTCTGTAACAAAAGGTTTCAAAAATGATCCAACGTTTTTTCTTATCACTTCAACCTAAATAAAAAACGATGAACTGGAAATTTAAAACCAAAAAGCAGGAAAACCAACCCAAAAAAAGCAAAGCGCGCGAATGGCTGGATGCCGTATTGTTTGCCGTGGTGGTTTCCACAATTGTGCGCGGCCTGCTGTTTTCTGCTTACGCTATTCCTTCCGGTTCGATGGAACGTTCGCTGCTTGTGGGCGATTATTTATTTGTGAGCAAAATTAGTTATGGGCCGCGGATGCCTTTTACGCCTGTTGCCATTCCTTTTTTAGAATCGACCCTCACTAATGACAGTATTAAAACCTATTGGGACGGCCTGAAGTTGCCTTACTTCCGTTTGCCGGGTTTATCCGAAGTAAAAAAAGGCGATGTGGTGGTTTTTAATAAACCCGAAGAAATTGATAAACCGGTAGATGTGCGTACCTTATTGATCAAACGCTGCCAGGCGGTGCCGGGCGATGTGCTTTCGATTGTAAACGGACAGGTTTTGGTAAATGGAAAAGCAAATATCAACGCAAAAGAAGCGCAAACTTCCTACGAAGTAAAGACAGACGGCCGGGAAATCAATCCGCGGATTTTCCGGGACCAGCACATTGAAATCCGGCAGCAATTGGCAGAAAATACTTTTGAAATGATTATCCCGACAGAAAACTTACCGGTATTAAAAAGTTATTCCAACGTGAAATCTGTTCAACCAATATTAAAACCAAAAGGCGAATTTGATCTGCAAATATTTCCGCACAACGATCACTTCAAATGGAACGAAGACAATTTTGGTCCGCTTGTTTTACCTAAAAGAGGTATGACAATTCCTTTGAATGATTCTACTATGATCTTATATAAAAGAGCGATTGAATTTTATGAGAACAACAAAGTACAAGTTCAGGGAAAGGATATTTTGATCAATGGAAAAAAAGCCGACAGCTACACTTTTAAAATGAACTATTACTGGATGATGGGCGATAACCGGCATAATTCATTGGATTCCCGATTTTGGGGATACGTGCCCAAAGACCATATTATCGGCAAGGCCATGATCACCTGGATGAGCGTGGACAGTTCGGCTTCGTTGTTAAATAAAATTCGCTGGAACAGGATTTTGAAGGTAATTGAGTAAAATTTTGCTTATGCAAAAAGAGCTTTCTGAAAAACAAGGAAACTCTTTTATGAATAAGTTTTCAGTAAGAAAACTAATGTTTCAGCGTGTCTTTCAAACCATTGGTACTGTCCTTCATTGAACCGCTTGTTTGCTGGCCAACTGTATCGGCACTGCCGGATTTAGAACGGTCGCCGTTGGAACTGTTGCAGGCTCCTATGCCCCCAGTGGCAGACAGGATTAGGATAAATAAAATAATTTTTTTCATAGTCGTATGGTTTTAAGTTTGAATGGCCTATTTCTGTGATTTTTGAGTGCCTTTTTGATAAACAGAATCTGCCCCAGTCATGCCTTGTGCAGTAGTAGTTCCATTGGCATTGGTGTTGCCGCTAGCAGCCGCAGCCGGCACCGGGGCAACGCCGCCAACTTCTTTCCGCCGGTTGTCGGTAGTGTGCGAAGAATCATTTCCCGCTGTTTGCGATTGCGAAGTTGGTTGTCCGCCTTGTGTATCCATACTGCTTTTATCGTGGCTGCCGTTGCAAGCTTGAAAGGTGCATGCAGCTATCAAGGTAATAATTGCTAAAGTTATTTTTTGAGTTGTCATATCATCTGGGTTTAATACCAGTAGAACATTGCTTTGCTGAATTAGTTTAACAGATTTTGCGATTCATCTTCTTCAAACAAAGCCTGAGAACGCTTTGTTATCCTGACTATGGAAACAAAAGATAAATTTTCTGATCTCATAAACGGTGATAAACCTGTGTTGGTTGATTTTTTTGCAACCTGGTGCGGCCCTTGCAAAACGCAGGCACCCATTTTGAAAAGCTTGAAAAATTCGTTGCATGATGAAGTAAAGATTTTAAAAATAGACGTGGATAAAAACCCGAAAGCGGCATCGGCTTATCAGGTACAAGGTGTGCCTACTTTGATCCTGTTTAAAAACGGACAGATAAAATGGCGGCAATCCGGTGTGGCAAACTTTGCACAGTTGCAACAGGTGATAAAAAATGCACAGTAAAAGAAGCATCAAATTCCTTCGTTCACCTGTTCATTCAGCCTGGCACTCAGTAATTTGCTGTATTCGTAAAAATAACGTTTCCGGTTAAAACCTAAAACCCATTGTATCCCACGGGTTGCGTTGGTTAAAAAGACTTCGTCGGCTTCAACCAAAATCTGCGGATTGATCTGGGCTTCGGTAACCGGAATACTGTTCTTAAGGGCTAATTCTATCACTACCTGTCGCATAACACCCTTGATGCAACCTTCACTTAAAGCAGGCGTATATAAAATCCCGTTGTATTTAATGAAAATATTAGAGCTGATGGATTCGCACAAGAAACCGTTTTGGTTGAGGATAAAGGCATCGTCCAAACGGTTTTTTTGCTTGTAAATCCCGGCCAAAACATAATTAAGCGAATTGCAGGTTTTAAGATTGGACAAACTATTGATTGCTTTCGGGACATCTTCGTAAACATTCATAATCAAACCCCGCGCATTCAACACATATTGCTGGTCTTCCAGTGTTTCCCACTCCAAACTGTAACCTATTTTATGATGGTCAGGTGTGTATAATCCCTCTGCATCCCGAAAAACCGTTAAACGCAAACGACCGTTTTTGGCTTTGTTCCTGTTAGAAAGTTCCCGTGCTTTTTCGCGCAAAAAATCAGCATCCAATATAACATAATTATCTAACTGCAACGCTTTCATGCCCAACTGCAGCCGCTTTGCGTGCAAGGCTGCAAATTGCAAATTACCTTTGATCATGCGCATACTTTCAAACAAACCATCGCCATACCGAAAAGCCCGGTTGCTTAATTGCAGCACTTGCTGGCCTGCCGGAATAATTGCCCCGTTAAAATTGTTAAATAGTAGTGCCATTCATTTTAAGACAATCAAACCATTGTTTCATGGTTTCCCGTAGCAACATATTTTTGCCATTTTTCTAAAGCTAATCTAAAATCATCCGGCAAAGGAGCTTTAAAATTTACATACTTTCTGGTGGTTGGGTGGATAAAACCCAGCGTTTGCGCATGTAAAGCCTGGCGTGGCAACAAGTCAAAACAGTTTTCTACAAATTGCTTGTACTTAGTAAATACCGTTCCTTTCAAAATTTTGTCCCCGCCGTAAATGGCATCATTAAAAAGCGGGTGACCAATATGTTTTAAATGTGCCCTGATCTGGTGGGTGCGGCCGGTTTCCAACTGGCATTCGATCAGTGTAACATAATTCAGCCGTTCTAAAACTTTGTAATGCGTAACGGCCCATTTTCCTTTTTCTTCTTCGTTATAAATCGACATCACGCGGCGGTCTTTCAAACTACGGCCAATGTATCCGGTAATAGTGCCGTCTTTTTCCAGATCGCCCCAAACCAACGCCAGGTATTTCCGGGTGATGGAATGATCAAAAAACTGCCGCGCCAGCCAGGCCATCGCACGTTCGTTTTTGCTGATGACAAGCAAGCCTGAAGTGTCCTTGTCAATCCTGTGCACTAAACCGGGCCGGCCGCTGTTGCCCGGCAGCTCCGGCAATTGGTTGAAATGATAGACCAAACCATTTACCAACGTACCATCATAATTGTTAAATCCCGGATGAACGACCATCCCGGCAGCTTTGTTGATAATTAGCACGTCATCATCTTCATACATAATACTGAGCGGAAGGTTCTCCGGATAAACTTCCGTGTCCCGCGGCGGATGCGGCAAAACTACCGAAATCACATCGTGCGGCTTCACTTTGTAGCTGGCCTTGATAATTTTATCGTTCACCAGTACGTTTCCCAAATCAATGCCGTTTTGGATACGGCTGCGGGTAACGTTTTCCATCCGGTTCATCAAAAATTTATCGATGCGCAGCAATGCCTGGCCTTTGTCCACCACAATCCGCAGGTGCTCATAAAGTTCCTGTTCCTGCTCGTATAGTTCTGTTTCCTCGTTCATCGGGCACAAAAGTAGCAGTTTTTTTGAGGAACCATTTTTAAGGACCGAACGTAAAAATCAATATGATCAAATTATCTAAAACACTGATTGCCGGAGCCATGCTTCTTTTATGCACTAAAATTCAAGCTCAGGATTACATTTCAGCTTTGGTAAAATCCGGCCCGGGAGATGCTACCAAATTGGCAAATGCTTACTTAGAACCGCTTTTTAAAGGTTTTGGCAACGGTATCAACAGCGGCTGGAACAATACGGCAAAAACCAAAAAACTGCTTGGTTTTGATCTTCGCGTCAGTGCTTCGGCGGTGTTTATTCCTTCCGCAGATAAAACTTTTGATTTGACTAAAATTGGTTTGTCCAACAATGTTCGGCCGGCCGATGCCAGCAAGATCATTGCACCAACTATCGGAGGCGGCAATTCCGCTCCCCAGATTTCAATTTATGATGACAACAACCGTAAATTAGAAACCCTTGCGCTTCCTTCCGGCGTGCTTTCCGTCATTCCGGCACCGCAAATCCAATTGACAGCGGGTTTGGTTTATCATACCGAAGCGTCATTGCGCTACATGCCATCCGTTAATTTCGGTAGTAATATTGGTGCTATTTCGATGATTGGTTTTGGGCTGAAGCATAATATTTTACAGGATTTTGTAGGAAAAACAGCAGACAAACTTATTCCGCTTGACGTAGCCGTTAGCGCTGGTTTTACGCAGTTAAAATATCATTTGCCGGTAAGCGTACAACCGGATCAGGGCGCGCAACCCAAAGATAATCAGCAAAATACAGATTTTAGCAACCAGCGCGTGAACGGTACTTTTAATGGTTTCAATGCAGATGTCATCGTCTCGAAACAAATCCTGTTTTTTACGCCTTTTGCTTCGGTTGGTTATTTAACGGCCAATACCAATGTTGGCTTGCTGGGCAATTTCCCCATCACCACTGGCATCAACAACGTGGTGCAGCAGCAGCCAACTTATACTACTTTTACCAACCCGATTTCTATCAAAGAAAATAGCGTGGGCAATGTAAAAGCAACTTTGGGTTTCCAGCTTAACCTGGTTTTCTTCCGTTTTTATGCCTCCTACACAGCTTCTCAATACCAGTCGGTAAACGCCGGTATTGGTTTCGGTTTGTAAATTGGTTTCCTTTACGGGATGGATTTACAGTTCAGCAGTCCCGTTCATCAAATTGAAGATGCTCTTTTTACCGATCAAAAAGTTGAGCTTTACCTCAAGCGGGATGATCTGATCCATCCGCTCATCTCCGGGAACAAGTGGCGTAAATTAAAGTATTTATTGGCCGACGCCCGGCTTCAGCATAAAACACATTTAGTAACTTTTGGCGGTGCTTTTTCTAATCATTTGCTGGCCACTGCTTCGGCGGGCGCAACTTTTGGTTTTAAAACAACTGGTTTTGTTCGGGGCGAAGAAGTAAATAACGACACGCTTTTTATGTGTGCTTTGCTGGGAATGAAACTGATTTTTACTGACAGAAGCAGTTATCAGCACAAACAGGAACTCTTTTTAGCACACTTTTTTAATGATCCTGAAGCTTTTTTTATTGATGAAGGCGGAGCTTCTGCACAAGCGGCGTTAGGTTGCAGCGAATTGGTGGACGAGCTTCCGGAAAAATACGATTATCTTTTTTGTGCCTGCGGAACCGGAACCACAGCCGCTGGAATTATTAATGGCTTGATCAGCAATAAATTATCTACCCAATTTCATGCCATCCCTATTTTTAAAAATGCCGGTTGGATGAAGCAGGAGATAGAAAAATACCTGCTGAAAGAAGTATCCTTTAACTTACATACAACTTATGGTTTTGGCGGATATGCAAAAACCACACCTGAACTGATCACTTTTATCAAGAAATTTATTGCAGCAACCGGTATTTTGATCGACCCTGTTTATACCGGAAAAGTGCTTTTTGCTGTTTATGACCTTGCCCGGAAAAGCTACTTTTTGCCTGGTTCAAAGATATTAGCCATCCATACCGGCGGAACATTTGGCTTGCTGGGTATGAAAAACCAGTTTCAAATTTAGTTTCTGCAATGCTTCTTTTATCAGGTAAAAATTCAAATCCTATGTTATTTTGACGATAGTAGGACTTGAACGGTTGGTTTGATGGTTCTTTCAAACTTGTTTTTAAATAATATTTGTTTTATGGCAAACTAAACATATTTTTTGAAGTTAAAAACTATGTAGAATACTTTTTTATGTTAATATTTTTACAAAAGGAGTAATATTTCTATACTTATTTCATCAATTTTGTGTATATAACTATATTAATTATCTACTGATTATATTATCTGTTATGACCAAACTTGATAACAACTTAAAAACACAGCTTCTTGACTTGGCTGAAACACTTAATGCATTTAAATCTGAAGCTGTCCAGCTAAAAATAGCGGAGAAGCTGCTGAATAATATTTTTGCCGATGAAGTGCCTGAGCCGGATCAGAACCGGGAAGATCATCAGGATTTTGCTGCCAGGAGGGCAAAAAGGATCAACGCAAATAAAGACCGGCAAAATGAAAACTTGGCCAGAGAGCGCAAACCAACCGGTGCCACCAAAGCTATGTACCGCTTGCTCAGCACCGATTTTTTTGATCAGCCTCAATCTATTGCCGCTATTGCAAACCGATATAAGGAGGAATTCAATGAAAATTTTAAAACTTCTGAAATATCCGGGATCTTGCTTAAATCAGTAAAAGACAACTTATTGAAACGCGAAAAAAACCAGAGCAACAAACGTTATGAATATGTAAAGACCGAAGTGTGAGGACATCTGCTCCTTTTATCAGATTAAATTAAACAAATCAGTAACGCCAAGCAATCTTTTGCAGGTAAAACCTTCGGCATATTTTACTTGTATTGCCCTGCCGAACTCTCTTGCCCTTGCTTCTGCCACTTCCATAAATTCCGGACTGGAAATATACGTTTGAGGTTCATCTGCCCAGTCAGGATTGTAAAATTGAGATTTATATGCTCCGATACTGGCTACTTTTTGGGACCAGTAACCAGTAATATCAATCAAAATATCGGGCTTCAAATGCGTGTCCTGAATAAAGTTTAAGATTAATTTAGGCCGCCAGGCCTGCTGCTCCCGCCCATCTTCTGATACTGTTTTTATCTTGCTTAAACCTGCGTAAAAACCAGCTTGCCCTACCAGTTCTGCCGCACGTGCATGGTCGGGGTGCCGGTCTGAAACGGCACTGGCAATCAATATCTCAGGCTGATATTTTCGAATTATAGTGATAACTTTTAATTGATGCTCATCGTTATTTTTGAAAAAACCATCACGCAAACCAATATTTTCACGCACGGTCAGGTTAAGTATTTTTGCTGCATTGGCGGCCTCTTCCCGCCTGATTTCTATACTTCCCCTCGTACCCAATTCTCCGCGTGTCAAATCTGCAATGCCTACTTTTTTGCCTGCTGCAATATGTTTTGCTATTGTGCCGGAACAATACAATTCAGCATCATCAGGATGGGCCGGCAAAACAAGAATATCTAATTTAGTCATAGTTAAAAACCCCTCAACAGTGCCTATTTGTTATTTTTGACAACCAGCAACCGGTCAATTTTTTTCTTTATTTTGGAGGAAGTAGGTTTGGTAAAAGGATAAAAAAAGTCACAAACCTCTCCTTCTTTGTCCACCAGATATTTGTGAAAGTTCCAGCGTGGAACACAATTGATGTGTTCATTCATGTTTTTATCAGACAAAAACTGGTACAAAGGGTGTGCATAAGGGCCGCGGACCCTGATCTTATTGAAAATCTGGTAGTTGGTACAATAATTTACCGTGCAGAATTCTTGGATTTTTTGTCCGTCCAACGGTTCCTGTCCGCCAAAATCATTGGAAGGAAAAGCGAGGATTTCAAATTTCTGTCCGTCATACAATTGTCGTAATTCTTCTAACTCTTTCAGTTGTGGTGTAAATCCACAAGCGGATGCTGTATTTACGATCAATAAAACTTTCCCTTTAAAATTATTCAGGCTTACTTCTTTTCCGTCAATGGTTTCCACATTGAACTGATAAATATTTTTTCCGGTCATTGTCATTAATAATAAACTGAATAACCGGCTGACCGCAAAATGGCTTCAATGTCCTTGTCCTCTTCAGGATTATAAGTTTCTTTCAGATCATGGCCAAAAACACGTGCCGCAGACTGAAACATGAAGGCCTGAAAGCCGCCTTTCAGTTGTTTTAATAACTCAAAACTGGTATTTCCTGTTTCACGCTGCACCAATTTAATCAGGATTTCCCCTTGTGTAATGGTGAGGTTTTTTATCTGCTGGTTAAAAAGCCCTTTAATTTCTTTTTCACAGGCTTTCACTAATTCTTTTTGCTTGCGCTTGTCTCCGGTGAGTGCCAGGTCCTGCTGTAATTTGCGGTATCGTTGTCCGGCAAATTGGGCATAAGGCAATACTTTTAATACATTGTAACGCAAGCGATTATATGCTGCGCGGTCTTCCGGTGATTTAAAAACCCGCAGGTCGCGGACGTTGGCATCAGGCAGTAACACCCAGGGTACAAATTCCCCGTCGAGCTGGGTAACGGCCACTTTAATACTATCGTTTTTGCCGGGCTTAATTTTAAAGGTATTAGTTTCTGCTGTAGATTGTGCTTTTATAACACAAGACAGACAGGAAAAAAGCCCTAAAAACCACAGATATTTCATAAATTTACCTAACGCAAAATTAGTGTTATTTTAATAACTTTTAGCAAAAAGTAATTACGTAAACATTGATCAAAGTGTTATTTACAAATAATTTATAGGGTAAAAGAAGCAGTATGAAAGAGATTGTGATAGACCTGGAAGCGGAGAAAAAGGAAATTTTAAAAAGATACCGCGCACTGCTGCGGGCCTGTAAAGCAACTTTACAAAAGGGGGACGAGCGGATGATCCGCAAAGCTTTTGAAGTAGCAGTAGAAAGCCATCAGGATATGCGGCGCAAATCCGGCGAGCCTTATATTTATCACCCAATAGCGGTTGCCCATATTGCGGCGGATGAAATCGGCCTCGGCCCAACTTCCATTGCCTGCGCGCTTTTGCATGATGTGGTGGAAGATACAGACGTTTCTTTGGATGATATTGAACGCGATTTCGGAAAAAAAGTAGCCAAGATCATCGATGGGCTCACTAAAATTTCCGGCGTTTTTGATACCAACAGTTCCTTGCAGGCAGAGAATTTCCGGAAAATGCTGCTAACCATGGCTGATGATGTACGCGTGATCCTGATCAAATTAGCAGACCGCCTGCATAATATGCGTACCATGGAATTTATGCCGCGCGATAAGCAGTTGAAACTATCTTCCGAAACGATTTATTTATACGCGCCTTTGGCCCACCGGCTGGGTTTGTATGCGATTAAATCTGAACTGGAAGACCTGTCAATGAAATACATGGAGCCGGAAACTTACCAGTTCATTAAAAAGAAACTAAACGAAAAGAAAGCCGAACGCGAAAAATTTATCCAGGATTTTATTGAACCTGTAAAAAAAGTATTGCAAACGCAGCATCTGGTTTCGGATGTTTATGGCAGGCCGAAGTCCATTCATTCCATTTGGAATAAAATGAAAAAGAAGAATATTCCTTTTGAAGAGGTGTATGATCTTTTTGCCATCCGCATTATTTTGGACAGCCAGCCCGAAAATGAGAAAGCGGATTGCTGGAAAGCTTATTCTGACGTAACGGATATTTACCGGCCTAACCCGGACAGGTTGCGCGATTGGATTTCTACGCCTAAAGCAAACGGTTATGAATCTTTGCATACCACAGTAATGGGGCCGCGCGGGCAGTGGGTAGAAATCCAGATCCGGACCAACAGAATGAACGAAATTGCAGAAAAAGGATTTGCAGCACATTGGAAATACAAGGAATCGTCTTCTGAAAATGGATTGGATCAATGGATTTTTAAAGTGCGGGAACTGCTTAAAAATCCTGAAACCAATGCGCTGGATTTTTTGGATGATTTCAAAATGAACCTCTTTTCGGATGAGATATTTATTTTCACCCCAAAAGGGGCATTGGTTCAACTGCCGACAAATGCTACTGCGTTAGATTTTGCTTTTGAAATCCACTCGGATGTTGGTGCGCGTTGTATCGGTGCCAAGGTAAACCACAAATTAGTTCCGTTAAGTTACAAGCTGCAAAACGGCGATCAGGTGGAAATCATTACGTCGGGAAAGCAAACGCCAAAAGAGGACTGGCTAAACTTTGTGGTGACGGCGAAAGCGAAATCAAAAATTAAATCAGCCTTAAAAGAAGAAAAACGTAAGATTGCCGAGAACGGGAAAGAGATGTTGGAACGAAAACTAAAATCGCTGAAAATTTCCTACACATCTGACAATTTGTACAAACTGTCGTACTTTTTCAAACTGCAATCTACCCAAGACTTATTTTACAATGTAGCAGAAGGATTAATTGATTTAAAAGACCTGAAAGAGTATTTGCTATCCGAAAAAACAGTAGAAGACCGGCCGCAGGAAAAGATCGATGCAGAACAGATTCAAACGCTGATCCGCAACGTCAAAACTAAAGACAGCGATATTTTACTGATTGGCGAGAATATGCAAAAGATTGATTATCGTTTGGCAAGTTGCTGCAACCCAATTCCGGGCGATGATGTTTTTGGTTTCGTTACTGTTGGCGAAGGCATTAAAATCCATCAAACCAATTGCCCGAACGCAACCAAATTGATGTCGAACTACGGCTACCGCATTGTAAAAGCAAAATGGACCAACCAGCAGGAACTGGCTTTTTTGACCGGTTTGCGTATCAGAGGAATTGATGATGTGGGCTTGATCAACAAGCTAACGACCGTTATTTCCAATGATTTTAAAGTGAACATGCGCTCGTTGACGGTTGACAGCAACGATGGTATTTTTGAAGGCACAATTATGGTTTATGTGCACGATAAAGAACATCTGGACAACCTGATCAAGAAATTAAAATTGGTACGCGGCGTAACCACGGTGTCCCGTTTTGACTCGCCGATGGAAAAGGCTTCCTGAGGAAGTATTCGCATTTTCTTGATTTATTAATAACTTTGATCTGATAAATAATCAGCATGGCCCAACAGGAAACCATAGAAATGGTTAAAAAAATTTTTGAGGCATACCTCGAAAACAAAAGTCTTCGTAAAACACCGGAACGTTTTGCTATTCTCGAAGAGATCTACTCCCGCAGTGATCACTTTGATGTAGAATCGCTTTACATCCATATGAAAAATAAAAAGTACCGGGTAAGCCGGGCAACAGTTTACAACACGCTGGAAATCCTACTGTCGTGCGATTTGGTTGCCAAGCATCAGTTTGGTAAAAATATGGCCCAGTTTGAGAAATCTTACGGCTACAAACAGCATGACCATATCATTTGCCTCAATTGCGGCAGGGTGGTCGAGTTCTGCGATCCGCGCATCGGCCAAATCCAAAACATGATGGGCGATCTGTTGAAATTTGAAATCAAGCATCATTCGATGAATATGTACGGTGATTGTTCCCGGCTAAAAGCAGCAGGCTCCTGCGAATATTATTCTAAAAATTAAATTCCGATAAACTAAATAAATGGCTGTCGATGTATTGTTAGGCCTTCAATGGGGCGATGAAGGTAAAGGTAAAATTGTGGATGTACTTTGTCCGCAATATGATATGATTGCACGCTTTCAGGGCGGCCCGAATGCCGGGCACACGTTGGAATTTGACGGACAAAAATATGTGCTTAACACCATTCCTTCCGGTATTTTTAATGAGAAAACCCTGAACCTGATTGGCAACGGTGTGGTAATAGATCCGATTATTTTAAAACGCGAACTGGACAACTTAAAAAAAGCAGGGTTTGACCCGGTTGCAAAAGACAAATTGGTAATTGCCCGCAAAGCACACCTGATTTTACCAACACACCAGTTGCTGGATGCAGCTTCTGAAAGTAAAATGGGCGCCAATAAAATAGGTTCTACTTTAAAAGGGATTGGCCCAACTTATATGGACAAAACCGGCCGCAACGGTTTGCGCGTTGGCGATACGATGCTGCCGGATTTTAAGGAACGTTATGATAAATTAGTTGAAAAGCATAAATCCATCCTGGTTCATCATGGTGAGATACCCGATTTTTCTGAAAAAGAAGCTGCATTTTTTGAAGCGATAGAACTTTTGAAAGCTATTCCGCATGTAGATAGTGAGCATTTGGTGAACAAATATCTGAAAGAAGGAAAAACAGTTTTGGCAGAAGGCGCACAAGGCGCGATGCTGGACGTTGATTTTGGCTCCTACCCTTTTGTAACTTCCTCTAACACAACTGCTGCCGGTGCTTGTACCGGTTTGGGCGTTGCCCCGAAAAACATTGGCGAGGTGATCGGTATTTTTAAAGCTTACTGCACACGCGTAGGTAGCGGTCCTTTTCCAACTGAACTGGAAAATGAAACTGGTGAAGAATTACGCCAGATTGGTCACGAATTTGGCGCAACAACCGGTCGGCCACGCCGTACTGGTTGGATTGATTTGCCTGCTTTGAAATATGCAATTTTATTGAATGGTGTAACACAACTGGTGATGACCAAAGCGGATGTATTAAGCGGTTTTGAAAAAATTTATGCCTGTACATGTTATGCTTATTCAACCGGGACCATAGATTATATGCCCTATGATATTTGCACGGTAAAACCAGAACCGGTATTGAAAGAAATTGATGGCTGGCACGAAGATTTGACCGGCATCACAGAGATCAATCAAATCCCTGAAAAATTGAAAGCTTATATTGATTTCCTGGAAGCTGAATTAGGCGTTCCAATAAAATATCTTTCAGTCGGCCCGGATAGGAAACAAACTTTGATGCTGCATTAACAAATTTGCTTGATAAAAGAAGCATTCATTCAAGATACAAAAACCTTCAAAAGAAAAGCCCTTTACTGGGCTTCTTCTTTTGATACGGCTTGCGTTTTTGATTCCAATACTTTTACCGATGCTTATTCCAAGTTCGATTTCATGCTTGCTGCCGATGCTACAGATGAACTGAAAGCAAATGCCGGTACTTCTTTTATCGACATAAAATCATTCAAAGAAAAACATTGCGGCAAATGGCTGCCGGGTTTTTTAAGTTATGACCTGAAAAACGAAACCGAGAACCTGACTTCCGAAAACTTTGATCTGTTACAGTTTCCTGACCTGTATTTTTTTGTCCCAAAGCATGTTCTTTTGATGAAGAACAATCAGCTTGAAATTATTTCTGATCAGGCTGAAGAAGTTTTTGAGCTGATTAACGAAACTTCCCTTCCCAATTTAATACTAAAAAATAACGTTAAAATCCAGGCAAGGATCAGTAAAGAAAGTTACCTGCAAAAAGCGGAACAGATCCGGCAGCATATTGTCCGGGGCGATATTTACGAAACTAATTTTTGTCAGGAGTTTTATGCTGAAAATTCCCAAATTGACCCAACTTATGTTTTTGATCAGCTAAACACCGTTTCCCCTACGCCTTTTGCCTGCTATTTTAAAGCCGGAAACAAATACATTTTGTCTGCCAGCCCGGAACGGTTTCTGGCAAAAAGAGATCAAAAATTGATTAGTCAGCCAATCAAAGGCACGGCACCGAGATCAGCTTCTCCCCAGGAAGACGAACACCAAAAAAACAGCCTTAAAAACAGCATCAAGGAAAAAGCAGAAAACGCAATGATCGTGGATTTGGTACGAAATGACTTGACCAAAAGCGCTGTTCCTAAAACGGTAAAAGCAGAAGAATTATTTGGCATTTATAGTTTCAGCCACGTTCATCAAATGATCTCGACGATCACCGCAACTTTAAGTAAAAACGTAAATGCGGTTGATGCCGTTAAAAATACTTTTCCGCCTGGCTCGATGACAGGCGCACCCAAAATCCGTTCTATGCAATTGATGGAACAAATTGAAGGCAGTAAAAGAAGCATTTATGCCGGTTCTGTGGGTTATTTTTCTCCGGAAGATGATTTTGATTTTAGTGTAGTCATCCGCACCATACTTTTTAATGCTGAACTTAATTATCTGAGTTTCCAAGTCGGCAGTGCCATTACTTTTCAATCCGAACCGGAAGCAGAATACAAAGAATGTATGCTGAAAGCAAGTGCGATCAGGAAAGTTTTAGGATGCAAGTAGAAAATATAGTTTTTCAGTATTTATCTTTTTATAATCACATAAATCTGTGTTTTTGACAAGCATGACGGCTTCATAATCCTTAAAATTTACGAAACACTTAATAAACATTTCAATAATTCTGAAGATGCTAAAATAGTTGTTGAACAAATTGAGCAAATTGTTGAAGAAAAAATCAATACCAAAAAAGATATTTTGTTGACCAAAGACGATAAAATTGAGTTGCTTACCAGAATAGACAGTAACTTTAAATGGCAAATTGGAATTATGCCGACTCTTTTTGGAATTGTAATAGGACTGCTTGTAAAACTTATTTCTTAGATTTTAAGTGCCTGTTTAAATTTATACAAGAAAAAATGTTAATGCTTCTTTTACCCAAGAAAAAATGGTGTCTGCACCAATTTAAATAAACCAAAACCAAATGCCTGCCATTTTTTAGGTGATAAAAGAAGCATGGAAAATATATGGAACATATTTTCAACAGGCTCTAACAATCACAATATTTAAATTGAAATTTTACCTGCAACCCGGACGTTAACTTCAGAACCTTCGGCAAAAAATGCAGAATAAGGTTCTTGCCGCAAATATGTTTCAAATACATCGCCATACAGTTCTGTTACGTTTGCTTTGAATGCAAAATCAATTACAGGCCTGATCTTCCAGGAAACATGTTCTACTTGGTACTCCACTGTTTTATGGTCGTTCAGGCGATTGTATCCCCAATAATGTTCAAAAATAAATTCCTCAGGGCTTCCTTTTTCGATCTCAAATTGTTCGGCCCCAACTGTTGCACCAAGCTGGTTCCACTGATTTTTGAACTTCCATTCGTATAAATATTTTGTCTGTTGATTGTCCAATTTTACCTTGGCATTCCGCATCGGCATAGCTTTATAGTGTTCGTTGTAAATCGTATTGGCAACAATCGGAATGATGTGTTTCGGGACTATTTCGCTGATAAAAACAGCACCGCGCTTCCACACCTTTCCATCAAAATGCCGGACATAAAAGCGCAGGTTTACTTCTTCAAAATTGACATGCCATGGCCATTTTATACCTAAAACTTTGGTATTCAGAAACATAAAGCCAACCATGCTCACCAAAGCTTTTCCCTGCCAAAGATCAAGCTCGGTTACTGCCGGCAGATAAGGCTTTAATATTTCCGGGTCAACTTCATAATTCAGCATAACGAGGTTTCGCCACTCCGCCTCTAAAAACCGGATTTCAGACATTAAAATATTTTTATATAATATTTAGCTTTTGGAGCATGTTTTAAATTTGCTTGATTAAGTTTCCATGCTTCTTTTATCACCTAAAAAAGGGCAAGTACTTGATGTTGGTTTATTTGATTGCGACAGGCACCAGTTTTTATAGGGTAAAAGAAGTATTGCCATCAATCCTGAGCATATCGAAGGATCTTGTACAAATCTAAACAAGCTCTTGATTCCGGCTTATATAATTACTTCCCCAAATTACAACTGATAAACCACGGCTTCATACGGGCGCAACTTTCCATCCTGGGCAGGAGACGGATAATTGCCTGCCAAAACTGTTGCTTTACTCATATCGATGCCAGTTTTTACTTCTGCTGCTTTGCTTTTAAAATTAAGCAATACAAGCACTTTTTTACCGTCAAGTTCCCGGGTATAAGCATAAATGTTCGGGTTGTTTTTATCCAGCAGTGTGTATTTTCCATAAACCAAAACCGGGTTGTCCCTGCGCATTTTTACAATTTTTTTGAAATAGTTGAGCGGACTGTTCGGGTCTTTTTCTTCGGCAGCAGCATTGATGAACTTGTAATTCGGGTTTACTTTTAACCAGGGAGTACCCGTTGTAAAACCGGCATTGGCAGTATTGTCCCACTGAAAAGGTGTACGGCCATTGTCCCGGTTCTCTTTTTGAGCCAATTTTAAAAACCCGTTCAAATTCCCTCCGATGTTTTTGGTATGCTGATACTCATTCAGTAAAGCTACATCGTTGTAATCCTGGATTTTGGTGAAGCCGGCGTTGGTCATGCCCAGTTCGTCCCCGTTAAAAATATAAGGTGTACCACGCATGGTCAAGAGAAAAGTAGCCAGCATTTTTGCAGAAACAGCCCTAAAAGCCGGACTGTCATTTCCAAACCTGCTTACCAACCTTGCCTGGTCATGGTTTGAAAGAAAAACTGACAGCCATCCTTTCTTTGCAAAAGCACTGTCCCAACGGCTAAAAACATGCTTAAAATCCAATAGGCTGTAACCGTTCGGCCCTGCAATACCCACTCCATCAAATGCATAAGCCATATTTAGTTCGTGCCGGTCGGCATCAACCATGTCATGCGCATCCTGAAAGGAATTTCCGGCACCTTCCGCCACACTCATTAGATTATATTTGCTGTAAACTTCATGGTTCATCTCCTTTAGATAATCATGCAAATGCGGCCCGATAGCGTAATATTTCATAAAATCCTTTTCGTAACCAGCCGGAAATTTGGGGAAAGCAGTATCCTTGGCCGCAAACTGAAAGGCATCCATTCTAAAACCATCAATACCTTTATCAGCCCAAAATTTCATGATGCCGTACACTTCCTGACGGACTTTCGGGTTTTCCCAGTTTAAGTCCGGCTGCTGCAAAGAAAAATAATGCAGGTAATAAGCATTGGTGAGCGAATCATATTTCCAGGCATCATGGTTTACATCAAACAAACTGTAGCGTGGCGTTGGCTTTCCGCGCTCGGCGTTCCACCAATGATAATAATTGCGGTAGGGATTATTGCGCGAACTGCGGGACTGCTTAAACCATTCATGTTGGTTACTGCTATGGTTCACCACCAAATCCATTACTAATTTGATACCGCGCTGGTGCATGGCTTTCAACATTGTATCGAAATCCGCCATTGTACCAAACTCCTTCATAATGTTCCGGTAATCGCTGACATCGTAACCATTATCGGTGTTGGGGGAAGAATAGACCGGGTTGAGCCAGACTACATTCACCCCTAAACTTTTTATATAATCCAATTTTGAAGTAATGCCGCTCAAATCCCCCACACCATCGCCGTTGCTGTCTTTAAAACTCCGCGGATAGATTTGATAGACCACTGCTTCCTTCCACCAAGCTTTTCCGGTGGTATCGGCAGCAGCAGCCGTCTGCTGATTTTGGGTCGATGCCTGTTTACAGGAATTTAAAGTTGCGCCAAGCAGCAATAACACACTTAGCACGCGGGAAAAATTGTTGGACATTTCAAGTTGATTTATTTATAATACTTAATTTTAACATAGCCGGAATGGATGCTTCTTTTATAGCATAAAATTAAGATGCTCATTCGGTTATTGCTTTTTGCGGGTGTAATTAGCTTCTAAACAAAGATATTAAACCGGACAATATTAACAAGTTGAGAAATGAAAGCTGTTAAACGTTATTTTCATACTGCTTTGTTAAGCCTGTTTGCAGTTATGAAGCAATCTTTTGGTTAAAGAAACAATCAGAAAAAACTATGCTAAAAGAAGCATCAGTCCAAATTATATTCCGAACGCGGGTCTTCGGGCAGGATCTCCATTTCCGGGTAACCGATATATTTGGCGTACCATTGAATGGCCGAAGCCATATCCAGCGCATCCTCTGCTTTAATATTGATGGTCTCAAAAGCGAGCGGGTTTCCGCGGTCATCAGCATAAAGTTGGATCTCGTCAGGATGCGGCTTAAAATCAATTTCATTCAAACAATAAACCATAATTTTAAGGTCTGTATCTCTGGAGCGGATGATGTCCCGGCAGGAATTTTTTTGGTCCTTTATTAAAAGAAATACGTTATGGTTCATGATAAATCAACAAGTAAGTGTAAAAAATAGTTTCTGCAAATAGCACTGGTTTTTTTGACTCAAAAACCTGATTTTATATACGTGTTGATTATTTTCTAGTTTAACTATCGCAAGAAGGTGCTTCTTTTAGGACTATAAATTATTTTTGTTTAAGCCGTAATTTTCAATTAATATATTCCATTGGTTCCTCATGCTGTACTCAAAACCCATTACTTAAAGATTGGAATTAGAAATGACGACCAGCGGGCCATAAAAGTTGTTCCAAGTATCAATTGTTCAAAGAATGAAAGCAAATCACAACAATGGTTCCCCTGCTGAGGAATTCGTAATCTGTTCCTTGGAACTAAAGACTTTTAATCCTGCTATTACAAAAATCCCGTTAGTCGGGGTTTGTAACCCCCAGTCTTATAAAACCTTCATCCTGAATGCTGTTGCTATTGGACTTGTGTTTAATAATTATCTAAATAATGTTTAAAATTGGATTTGGAAATCCAATTTTAAAAGACTGGATTATAATTCGGACTAACGGGAAACCCTTAGCTCAAAGAACGGGGTTACAAAATCTGACTAACGAAATGACAAATCTTGACTAATACATTATAAGTTCCAAATATCTAATCCTTTTTTTTGATTATCTTCTGCTTTCTTTTATGAATACTTTTCAGTTGAAGTTTAGGATTATCTTTTAAAAATTGGAAAATCTCATCTCCTATAAGTGAGATATGTTTTAAATAATTATCTAAATATTTTTTTGTGATTACAGGAATTTTAAATGAAATATCTATATCCCAAGTAGCTATAAAATCAATAAAGCCATAATCAATTTCCTCCAACTTTACTTTTCCTTCCGTAATATTTAATTTAAACAATGAAGTTTCTATAAGTAATGTTGGAATTATATATGAATGATTATTATCTTTTACAAACGAATCCCGTACAGATTTATCTGACTCTAATTCATACTTTAATGACTTGGTTAATGATAGAAGACCAGAATAAATTACCTTGTCATTCTCATTCATTGCTTGTATAATTTTATAACCGCTTGGTGCATTTTTCGGTAATACTGATTTATAAATCGAATTGCTATTTGTTACAAAATATCATAATGGTATCATCTCTTCATATGTTCCGTCATAGAATTCCATAACAGATGATAATGATGTTTCTATTTCACTTTTATTAATAGTTTCTAGTGTTATGTTAATTATGAATTGACGGATAAAGTTTTTTCAGTTTTATTCGGGCATCACCGTTCGTAAACTGCCAATTAATTTTACCGTTCTTATTATTCCGATTTTCTTGCCATGCCGCGACC
>JAABVA010000370.1_pt1 | contig 58395 bp, 57 predicted proteins | sample 5560331 | NCBI WGS metagenome assembly JAABVA01 (sample SAMN12812661, study PRJNA571458) | rock metagenome | isolation source: Antarctica rocks | place: Antarctica: Victoria Land, Mt New Zealand sud | collected 2016-01-07
GGCCGCTTCCGCGCAGGCGGTGCGCGGAGTGCCGGGCGCTCAACGACGCCGGGGCGTCGGCCGGTTCTCCCAGCCAGGCCGGCAGCGCGACCAGCAAGCCGGACAGTCGCTCCTGGTGCCGGAGGGCCCAGCGGGTCGCAACCGCAGCACCGAGCGAAATCCCTCCGACGAGCAGGGTTCCCGGAACGCGGCTGGCCTCCTCCAGTGCGGTCAGATAACCGGCGACCACCCGACGTGGGTCCGGTTCTACGGCGACAAGCTCGATCCCCGCAGCGGACAGGGCGGGACCGAAGGCGCGGCCGACGAAGTCGGCATCCGAGCCGGTGCCCGGCAGCAGGACCGCACGCGTCGGCGCGGGAGCCGATGATGCGGAAGCGGTCACAATCATGTGCTCGATCCTGTCTGCTGGGTGCGATGACGGGTATACAGGGGGAGTTAGGCTGTATTACGCCCGGCCTGGACAGAACCAGGCACCTGCAAGCGCACAGGAGCGCCCCATGGCCAGCACCGATGCCGGCTACTTTCGTAGGCTCGCCCGCCGACTCACCACCGACGTCGCCGAGCTCGACGCAGACGAGATCTCCACCACGGCGGCGGCCGAAGGCGCGCGTCGGGCCTGCGACTGTTCGCGCGGAGAAGAGGTGACCGTGTTCGGTCGCCTGCGCAGCATCGAGGTCAGCCCGAAGTCCGCCGATGCGAGTCTGAAGGCCGAGTTGTTCGACGGCACCGACAGCATCACCCTGCTCTGGATCGGGCGCCGGCGGATTCCGGGCATCGAGACCGGACGTACCGTCCGGGTGCGTGGTCGGCTGGCCGAGCGCAACGGGGCGAAGGTGCTCTACAACCCGCACTACGAGCTCCAGTGCGGGCAGTGACGGGACTTAGCAACTCCGGCAATACCGATGGTGAGCCCGAGCTGGCCGCTGCGCCGATGACTTCTGCGCCGATGACCCCTGCGCCGATGACTTCTGCGCCGATGACTTCTGCGCCGATGACCCCTCCGACGATGACCGTGGCTAAGGCGCCGGCGAAGAAGACCCTGCTGGAGCAAATGGGTGGCCCGGGCGGGGTGGTGGCATCCAGCATCCCGGTACTCGTCTTCGTGGTCGTCAACTCACTGACCGGTCTCACGGCGGCCATCTGGTCGGCCGTGGCTTCGGCGCTGGCCGTCGCCGTGGTCCGACTCGTGCGCAGGGACGGGTTGCAACCCGCGGTATCCGGCCTGTTCGGCGTGGCCATCGCCGCCTACATCGCCCACCGCACCGGCTCGGCGAAGGGCTACTTCCTGCTCGGTATCTACACCAGTCTGGTCTACGGCGCGGTGTTCGCGGCCTCGGTGCTCGTGCGCCGACCGTTGGTCGGGGTGGTGTGGTCACTGCTCAACGGCCATGGCTGGGTGTGGCGTCAGCACCGCGGCGCCGTGCGGGCTTTCGATGTGGCGACGCTGGCCTGGGTTCTGGTGTTCGGTGCCCGCTTCGCGGTGCAGCATTGGCTCTACGGCACCGACCAGACCGGCTGGCTGGCCGCGGCGCGGATCGGCATGGGACTACCGCTGTACGCCCTCGCCCTGGTGGTGACCTTGTGGGCGATCCGCCGTTCCGACCACGTCATCGCCGCAGCCGAGGTGCGCGTCGACGAGCCGAGGCCGTGAAGCGCGGGCGCTAGGACTTGAGGGCGGCGCGGATCTCGTCCTCGACCTCCACGGAGGCCACGAACAGCAGTTCGTCGCCGCCTTCGAAGGAGTCGTCGCGCTGCGGCACGATGACGCGCCCACCGCGCAGGATGGTGACCAACGCGGCATCCCGGGGCAGCTGCAGTGCGCTGACGGGCTTGCCGGCCAGCGGAGTGCCCTGCGGCAAGGTCACCTCGACGAGGTTGGCCTGACCCTGGCGCAGCGTCATCAGGCGCACCAGGTCACCCACCGACACTGCTTCCTCCACCATTGCGGCGAGCATGCGCGGGGTGGAGACGGCGACATCAACTCCCCAGGACTCGGTGAACAACCACTCGTTGCGGGGGTCGTTCACCCGGGCGACCACCCGTCGTACCGCGAACTCCGTCTTGGCCAGCAAGCTCACCACGAGGTTGGCCTTGTCGTCGCCGGTGGTGGCGATCACCACCTCGCAGTCCTGGAGCCCGGCCTCCTCGAGGGAGGCGAGCTCACACGCGTCGGCGTGCACCCATTCGGCCGCGGGCACCGCGTCGCCGTCGATGTGCGAGAGGTCGCGTTCGATGAGCATCACCTCGTGATCGTTCTCCACGAGCTCCCTGGCGATCGAGCGGCCGACCGCGCCTGCCCCGGCGATGGCAACCCTCATCTGTCCTGCTCCTGTCGTTGGGTGATCACGACTCAATCTTCCGGCGGCGGCGCCGCGGCCAGCATCGAGGCTTCGGCCACGGTGCCGGAGACGGCGGCGACGTACACCTGGTCGCCGGCCTGGACGGCGGTGCGTTTGTCGGGCAGCACGCCGACGCCGAAGCGGACGATGAAGGCGACGCGGGCGCCGATGGCCTGCTCCAGCTCGGTCACTCGGTGCCCGGCCCAGTCATCGTGCAGGGGAAGCTCCAGTACCGCCACGGTGCCGGAGGGGTCGCGCCAGGCGGTGGACCCGCTGTCCTGCATGAGGGTGCGCAGAAAGCGGTCGGTGGTCCAGGGCACGGTGGCCACGGTGGGAATACCCAGGCGCTCGTAGACGGCAGCGCGTTTGGCGTCGTAAATCCGGGCGACGACGCGCTCGGCGCCGAAGTTCTCCCGCGCGACCCTGGCGGCGATGATGTTGGAGTTGTCGCCGCTGGACACTGCGGCGAACGCACCGGCCCGTTCAATTCCTGCCTCGATGAGCACGTCCCGGTCGAAGCCCATTCCGGCCACCTGGGTGCCCGCGAAGTCCGGACTGAGCCGATGGAAAGACAACGGATTGCGGTCGATCACCGCCACCTCGTGATTGAGCCGCTCGAGGGCGGCGGCCAGTGACGACCCGACCCGGCCACATCCCATGATGACCACGTGCACGTGAACTGACCTCCAGGCTTCGGCTGCTGCCTGAGCGAACGGTACAGCCTCGGCAGGCGTACTAGCGGCTCACCTGAGCCGACTTGGCCACCAGGGGCCTAGGCTGCGTTCTCGTGCCCTCGCTCTCGACTGTCGCCAAGCGACTGTTACTCGGTCGTCCCTTCCGCAGCGACACCCTCAGCCACACTCTGCTGTCCAAGCGGCTGGCGCTGCCGGTGTTCGCCTCGGACGCGATGTCCTCGGTGGCCTACGCGCCGCAGGAGATCTTTCTGACCCTGTCGGTGTCGGGGCTAGCCGCCTACGCCTACGCGCCCTGGATCGGGGTGGTGGTGGCCCTGGTGATGCTCGTGGTGGTCACCAGCTACCGGCAGAACGTGCACGCCTACCCCTCCGGGGGAGGGGATTACGAGGTCGCCACGGTCAACATCGGCAAGCCGGCCGGCCTCACCGTGGCCAGTGCGCTGCTCGTCGACTACACCCTGACCGTGGCGGTGTCGATTTCTTCGGCCGCGGACAACATCGGCTCGGCCGTGCCGTTCATCGCCACCTACAAGGTGGAGGTCGCCGTCGCGGCCATCGTGCTGCTCACGGCGGTGAACCTGCGTGGGCTGCGGGAGTCCGGCACCGCCTTCGCCATCCCCACCTACGCGTTCATGCTCGGAATTCTCGTGATGATCGTCTGGGGGTTGACCCGGATCGTCCTCTTTGGACAAAGCATGCAGGCGGAGTCGGCCGGTTTCGAGCTGGTCCCCGAGCACGGCGAGCTGACCGGGTTCGCGTTGGCCTTCCTGCTGCTGCGGGCCTTCAGTCAGGGCTCGGCCGCACTGACCGGGGTGGAGGCCATCAGCAACGGCGTGCCCGCGTTCCGCAAGCCCAAGTCGAAGAACGCCGCGACCACCTTGCTGCTGCTGGGCACGATCTCGGTGACCATGCTGCTGGGGCTGATCACCCTCGCGGTGCTGACCAAGGTGAAGCTCGCCGACGACCCCGCGGCCCAACTGCGGGGCGCACCGGCGGGGTACGAACAGAAGACCATGGTGGCGCAGATCGCGCAGACCGTGTTCAACGACTTCACGCCCGGGTTCTACTTCGTGGCCGCCGCCACCGGACTCGTCCTGGCCCTGGCAGCCAACACGGCGTTCAACGGCTTCCCGGTGCTGGGTTCCATCCTGGCCCAGGACCGCTACCTGCCCCGTCAGCTGCACACCCGCGGGGACCGGCTCGCCTTCTCCAACGGGATCCTGTTCCTCGCCGCAGCCGCGATCGTCCTGGTGGTGTCCTTCCAGGCGAGCGTCACGAGCCTGCTGAACCTGTACGTCGTCGGGGTCTTCGTCTCCTTCACGGTGAGCCAGTTCGGGATGATCAGGCACTGGAACCGCCTGCTGAGTACCGAGACCGATCCGCAGGTACGCCGCAGGATGCGCCGCTCCCAGACCATCAATGCGGTGGGCCTGACGATGACCGCGCTGGTGCTCGTCATCGTGCTGGTCACCAAGTTCCTGGCCGGGGCGTACATCGCCATTCTGGCGATGGGCACGATCTACCTGATCATGACGCTGATCCACCGGCACTATCAGCAGGTCGCCGCCGAGCTCGAAGCTCATGAGTGGGAGGGCGTGCTGCCCAGCCGCAACCACACCATCGTGCTGGTGTCCAAGCTGCACAAGCCGACGTTGCGGGCCCTGGCCTACGCGCGGGTGATGCGCCCCGACGTGCTCGAGGCGGTGACGGTGAACGTGGACGACGCGGACACCCGCGCCTTGGTGAAGGAGTGGGACGAACGGGATATCCCGGTGCCACTGAAGGTGGTGGAGTCGCCCTACCGGGAGATCACCCGACCGGTGTTGCAGTACGTGCGACGGGTACGGCGGGAGTCTCCGCGCGATGTCGTCACCGTGTTCATTCCGGAATACGTGGTCGGCCGGTGGTGGGAGCAGGTGCTGCACAACCAGAGTGCGCTGCGCTTGAAGAGCAGGCTGCTGTTCCAGCCCGGGGTGATGGTGACCAGCGTGCCGTGGCAGCTCAGCTCGTCCCAGCACGCCAATGTGCAGGATCGCGCGGAGCTTGCTGCCGGGGCTTCGCGGCGCGGTTTCAACGGAAACGACAACGCTCGGTGAGCCCTGGCGGCCTCGACTGGACGGGCACCGAGTTGCTGCTCGAGCTGGGCAAGCCCGGGCACGGTGGTTTCTGCGTCGCCCGGCATGAGGGTCGCGTGGTGTTCGTCCGGCACGGGCTGCCCGGTGAGCGGGTCCGGGCCCGGGTCACCGAGGACCGCGGCGGCTCCTACTGCCGGGCGGACGCGGTCGAGATTCTGGTGGCCTCGCCGGACCGGGTGTCCTCCCGGTGCCCCGTCGCCGGCCCGGGTGGCTGCGGTGGCTGCGACTTCCAGCACGTGGCCCTGCCCGCACAGCGAGGCATCAAGGCCGCGGTGGTCGCCGAGCAGCTGCGCCGGCTGGGTGGGCTGGACGAGCAGTCCTGTCAGGTGACGGTGGAGGAGCTGCCGGGCGCCCCGGACGGGCTGGGCTGGCGCAGCAGGACCAGGATGGCCGTCACCCCCGAAGGCGCCGCCGGCTTCCACCGGCACCGTAGCGCGGAGGTGGTGGCGGTACCCGGCTGCCCGCAGACGGTGCTGCACACCCTCTCCGGAGTGGTGGGCGGGGCCTGGCAGCCCGGCTCCGAACTGCAGGTGGTCCGCGACGGGGCCGGGGAGCAGCACGTGGTGGCCCTTCTGCCCGACCCTCGGCCGCGTCGCGGCAGGCGCAAGCCCCGGCCCGTCGAGCGCCTGGTGCGCGGATCTGGCATGGCGACCGAGCAGGCGGCGGGAGGGAGCTGGCAGGTGTCGGCCACCGGCTTCTGGCAGGGCCACATCGGGGCCGCACAGGTCTACGCCGACGCGGTGGGTGACTTCGCGCAGGCTCCCTCGGGTGGTACGGCGTGGGACCTCTACGGCGGCGTCGGGTTGTTCGCCGCTGTGCTCGCCGAACAGGTCGGCGAGCAGGGCACCGTCGTGTCGGTGGAATCGTCCAGGACGGCCGTGGCCGACGGTGCCGCCTCGCTGGCCGACCTGGTGCAGGTGCGGTTGGTGGCCGGGCAGGTGGAGCAGCAGCTGCGGTCGCTGCCGACTCCGGTGGATGTGGTGGTGCTTGACCCGCCGCGCAGTGGCGCGGGGCGAACCGTGGTGGACGGCATTGCCGCCGCCGGGCCTGCGCGCGTGGTGTACGTGGCGTGCGACCCGGCGGCGCTGGGCCGCGACGTTGCGCTGTTCGCCGAGCGTGCCTACGGCTTGGCTGGACTCCGGGCGTTCGACGCCTTCCCGATGACCCACCACGTGGAGTGCATCGCAATGTTTGAGCCCGCAGGCATGCCCACCGCGCGCTGAGGCAGTCACCACCACACCAGGCCGGTCGCTATTGTGTGTCGCGATCGGCGTCTGCTGCGACGCCGAAGCTGGGGGAATGATGACGAACTATTCCGGGGATCCCGGCCGCCTCGGTCCGATGCCGAACTACCCGATGCCCAGCGCTGAGCTGCCCGATGCCATGGAATCGCCAACTCCTCCGCCTAGTGGGGTGCAGACCGCCTTCAAACTCGGGATGGCGAGCGTGGTCGTGGGGCTGGTGAGTTTCGTCCTCCGGAACACCGTGACCGACCCGTACGCGACGATGCAGCGGACGATGCAGCGGGGTGCTCGCGCGGGATCCACGGTGCATACATCGCATGCGTATCTCACCGCGCTGCTCATCATGGGTGCCGTGTTCGCGGTACTGGGTCTGGGGCTGCGGGTGTTTCTGCTGCTCAAGATGCGCGCGGGGCGAAACTGGGCGCGCAGTGTGCTGACCGTGCTGATGGGAATGGGGCTGCTCGGAAGTCTGTTCAGCCTGGCGTTCGTCCGCTTCGTCTTCGAGGGGCTCGGTTGGCTATTGGCGGGGAGTGCCCTCGCGTTGCTGTTCGATGCGGCCGTGGTCCTCTTCATGTACCGCCCAGCGGCCAACCGGTACTTCTCGCCTCCGCAGCCCTTTGCGGCCTACTCACCACCGATGCCGGGTTACTACCGTGCGCAGCCGATGCCGCTGCCGCGTGAGCGCTATTCGCCGTGGCACGTGCGTGCGTTGAGTGGTTTGATCGACCACGGATTACCCACGGTTCTCTTTCTCCTTTTCTACATCTCGTTCGCTAACGGTCGGATAGGAAGTGTCACCGCGCCGAGCGTGCCCGTCATGCTGACCGTGATCGCCGGGTGTATCGCCTTCCAGGTGTACAACAGCGTGTTCCGGCAAGGCCGCACCGGGCAAAGCCTCGGCAAGACCGTCGCCAAGACAAAACTGATCGACGAACGCACCGCGCAAGTACTCGGTGTCGGACGCGCCTTCGGCCGGTTGTGTGCGCACTTCCTGGACAGTGCGATCTATTACGTGGGTTGGCTGTTTCCGGTGTGGGACGGCAAGCGGCAGACCTTGGCCGACAAGATCGTGGGCAGCGTGGTGATGCCTATCGACGACCTGCCCGACTAGACGTGGGCGGGTGTTTACGGCGCGCCGGTGTCTGCGGCGGGTAACGAGGGCCAGTTTCCGGGCCTGCGCGATGGTGCTCGAGGAGCCTCGCACGGCCGGGTGAGCTAGTTCGAATCCTTGGTGCGGGCGTACCCGTTGTCCAGTCCGCGGAGATAGGCCGCGTCGGTCGGCCAGGTGGACCAGCCGTGCCGGTCGCGGGCGGCCAACGCCAGGGCATAGAGCTGCACGTCGCGCAGGTCGACCCGGATGCCGACATCGCGCCGCCATCCCAGCACCGGCGTGACCTCCTCGGCCCACCAGACACCGGCCAGTTCCTCGCGATCGGTCAGTCGTCGACCGGTTAGTGATTGCCGAAATCCCCACGCTTCCACGGCGTCGGCCAGCCGGGCCCAGTCGGCCGGCTCGTCGAGCCACAGGTTGGTGCGCACCTCGTCGGGCAGGGGGACGCGTTCGAGGAAACGGCGTTCGGCCGCCTTGCTGGCAGGTGGGCCAGCCGGAGGCAACCCATGGCATAGGCGACGGTGCAGATGCGCAATACCCGGGCCGTGACCGTCGCGCGTCCGAGTTCCCTGGCGACCGACACGCGATGGTGACCGTCGACGACGAAGTAGAGCTCGCCGAGCTGGATCAGTTCGACGGGCGGCTCGGCACCGTTGGCCATGACGCCGGCGACCTGACGCCGTCGGTCGGCGAGCTTCCGGTTGCGCAACCGGAAGTCCACGTCGAAGTCGCCCGACCGCGCTACTGTGCCCACGACCTGTACCACCGGCACCTCGCCGTGGCGTTCGCCCATCACCTCGCTGCGGCCGAACGCGGCCAGCGCCTCATCCAAGGGCACTAACCCGGTCGCCGCACGCCTCGTCCGCCATCCGCTCATACCGTTTGGCAACGCCTCCATGTCTTTCGATAGTCCTTGGCCGAGTTGGCAACCACGGCATGGGTTTCGCGTAGCGTCGGCCACTCGCCCTGTGGTTTGAGGAGGCTACCGTGCGGGTCGTCATGATCTTGCCTGCCTTGACCGAGGCGACGAGTCCGTTGTTTCGCCCGATCAAGTACTCGCTCTTCCCGCCGCTGGGTCTCGCCACGCTCGCGGGATATCTCAGCCGTGACGACGAAGTGATACTGATCGACGAACACGTCGAACGGGTTTCCATCGCGGAGTTGGACTCGCCGGATCTCCTGGTCGTACAGGCGTACATCACTTCGGCGCGCCGGTCGTACGAGATCGCCGACCACTTCCGTGCGCTTGGCACCCACGTTGCGATGGGCGGTTTGCACGTCACCTCGCTGCCGCACGAGGCTGCTCGGCATGCGGACACAATCTTCCTCGGTCCCGGCGAGGACACCTGGCCCAGATTTCTCGATGACTTCCGCCGCGGAGCGCCTGGCACCCGCTACAGCTCGACAGAGCGGACGTTGGCCGAGCTGCCCCCCGTCAGGCGCGACCTAATCAAGAGGCACCTATACCTGGTGCCGAACTCGATCGTCGTATCGCGAGGGTGCCCGCACCATTGCGACTTCTGCTACAAGGACGCCTTCTTCGAGGGTGGAAAGTCCTTCTACACCCAGACGGTCGACGCCGCACTCAGCGAAATTGACCGGCTGCCTGGCAGACATCTGTATTTTCTGGACGACCACTTGTTCGGCAACCGCCGGTTCGCCGAGGCGCTGTTCGATGGTATGGCGGGCGCCGGTCGTCTCTGGCAAGCGGCCGGAACTGTCAACTCCGTGCTCACGCCTGGGCTGCTCGAAAAGGCGGTCGACGCTGGGCTGCGGAGCATGTTCGTCGGCTTCGAGTCGGTCAACGGGGCGAACATGCTGGAGAGCGGAAAGCGGCAAAACATCGGCAGCGACTACGCGGCGGTGGTCAGGCGATTACACGACGCCGGGGTCATGGTGAACGCCAGCTTCGTTTTCGGCATGGACCAGGACGGCGCGGACGTCTTCGAGCGCACCGTCGACTGGGCCGTCGAGCAGGGCATTGAGACCGCCACCTTCCACATCATGACGCCGTACCCGGGCACCGGCCTGTACCAGAAGCTCGCTAAGCAGCGACGCATTCTGCACAGCGATTGGGAGCTCTACGACACCCGGCACGTCGTGTTTCGGCCGACGAACATGAGTGCCGAGCAGCTCGAGCGAGGGTACTGGCGCGCCTACGAGCGTTTCTACAGCTGGCGCTCGATCGTTCGGGCCGCACGGAGCAAGCCGGACCGGCGCGACCAACTCCGGCACGTCGCCTACTCCGGAGGGTGGAAGAAACCAGAACCGTTGTGGGATATGGCCATCAGATCTCGCCGGGTTCTGTATGCGCTGCCCATTCTTGAGCACGTACTCGCTGCGTTCGGTGGGCGTGCCCCGCGCCATCGACCCGGCAGGGTTGAACCGGGACAAGTCGGGCTCAGTCAACGCTTAACCGGCGCAGGTACTGCACCGCCACTACGCGCTGCGCCAGCCGCGCCGCCGGACCCGCCAGCGCCAGAGCCCGGTGGGCGGGTCAGGACCATGCCTGGACCCGACCCGTGACAACACCGTCGGCACCGAGTGCAATCGCGAACCGCTCCACCCCTCGTTCGGGGTGGCCCGGCAAGGTCGCGTACGAAAAACCGGTGCGGAACTCCTCGTCGATCACTTCCACCACGCGGCAGCCGAACCACAGCCGCGCCGGTCCGAGGCCCACGCCCAGCAGCACCGTGGTCCCCAGCTCGTCGCTACGACCGTTGGCATCGACGGCCATCAGACGGGACCGATGAGTTCCCCAGGTCGCCAGCCGCTCCTTGGCCCGGGCAAAGGCCAGCTCTCCGGTACCGAGCTGCCGCCGCACATCCAGCTCGTCCGTCTCCTCCGGGGCCAGGCAGGGCAGTGGGCTGCAGTTCGGTGGCGCGCGCGAGGCGGGTGTTCACGGCCCCATCCCACCACCTTGGCTCGTGGTAGCGGGAGGCGCACCGTGCAGAATGGACCGCACTCAAGCACCGGTGACGACACGGGGATGGGGCCATGACGGCGTGGTTGCTCGGCGTGATCATCCTGCACTGAACGTGCATTCTGTGACCGAATAACCGCAATCCGGCGACTGAATGGCGGAAAGCTCGGTGGCGGGTCCTTCCACGCGCAGCGGTGGGGCCGCGTCGACGGACGGCAGCTCGGGATACGGTCACGGCCAACGTTGCCGATCGTCAAAACGAGAAGGTGGTACATCCGTGGCCGGACCACTGCAGGGGCTGAAGGTGCTGGAGATCGCCAGCCTGGCCCCCGGACCCTTTGCCGTCACCGTCCTCGCCGACCTCGGCGCCGAGGTGCTCCGCGTCGACCGGGCTTCCGAGGTCCGCGGTGATGCCACCGGCGCCCCGCCTCGCAATCCGCTGGGCCGGGGCAGGCGTTCGGTCGCGGTCGACCTCAAGGACCCGGCGGGCGTCGAACTGGTGCTGCAGCTCGTCGAACGGGCCGACGTCCTCGTCGAAGGTTTCCGTCCCGGCGTGTGTGAGCGGCTCGGCTTCGGCCCCGCCCAGTGCCACGAGCGCAACCCGGGCTTGGTCTTCGCCCGGCTCACCGGCTTCGGCCAGGACGGTCCGCTCAGCCAGGTCGCCGGCCACGACCTCACCTACCTGGCCTACTCCGGCGCCCTGCACCCGATCGGGCCGATGGACGGCCCGCCCACCCCGCCGCTGAACTACGTGGCCGACTTCGGTGGCGGGGCGATGGTGCTGGTCGCCGGGGTGCTCGCCGCGCTGTACGAGCGGCAGAGCTCCGGGCGGGGACAGGTGGTGGACACCGCCATGAGCGAGGGCGCGGCGATGCTCACCTCGATGCTGCACGGTTGGCAGGCCACTGGCTTCTCGCCGCAGCACCGCGGCGGCGCCATGCTCGACGGCAGCGCGCCCTTCTACCGGTGCTACACCTGCTCGGACGGCGGCTTCATGGCCGTCGGGGCCATCGAGCCGCAGTTCTACGCCGAGCTCCTCACCGGACTCGGCCTGGACACCGCCGCGGTCGCCGAGCGGACCACCGAGAACTGGCCGGCGCTGTCGGAGAAGTTCGCCGCGATCTTCGCCGGCAAGACCCGCGCGGAGTGGACGGAGATCTTCGACGGCACGGATGCCTGCGTGGCGCCCGTGCTGAGCCCGGACGAGGCCGTCACGCACCCGCATGCCGTCGCCAGGGGATCCTTCGTCGACGTGGCGGGAATGCCGCAGCCGGGCCCGGTGCCGCGGCTCGACCGGACGCCGGGGGCGGTGAGCTCCGCGGCTCCGCATCCCGGGCAGCACTCCCGGGATGCGTTGGCCGACTGGGGGGTGGCCGCCGAGCGGATCGACGCGCTGCTCGACGGAGGCACCGTCCGAGCCCCCGCTCCGTAGAGTGAGAGGCGTTCTGTCTTCTCCCGGAGGGTCGTGAGCGCGTGAGCCTGCTGCAGAGTGTCCACTCACCGGCCGATCTCCGTCGCCTGGACCAAGCGGAGCTCCGCACCCTGGCCGTGGAGATCCGGGAGTTCCTGGTGCGGAAGGTCTCGGCCACCGGTGGGCACCTGGGCCCGAACCTGGGCGTGGTCGAGCTCACGCTGGCGCTGCACCGGGTGTTCGACTCCCCGTCGGACGCGATGATCTTCGACACCGGCCACCAGGCCTACGTGCACAAGATCGTCACCGGGCGACAGGCGGGTTTCGATACTCTCCGGATGAAGGACGGGCTATCGGGCTATCCGTCGCGAGCGGAGAGCGAGCACGACTGGGTGGAGTCCAGCCACGCGTCAGCGGCGTTGTCCTACGCCGACGGTCTGGCCAAAGCCTTCGCCCTGCGCAAGCAACGCCGGCACGTCGTAGCGGTGGTGGGTGACGGGGCCCTGACCGGAGGCATGTGCTGGGAGGCGTTGAACAACATCGCCGCCGGCCAGGACCGCTCGGTGGTCATCGTCGTCAACGACAACGGCCGGTCCTACTCGCCGACCATCGGGGGCCTCGCCGACCACCTGGCCACCCTGCGTCTGCAGCCGGGCTACGAACGGCTGCTGGCCAACACCCGCTCCACGGTGCAGCGGCTGCCCTGGGTCGGCCGCTCGGCGTACACGCTGCTGCACGGCCTCAAGGTCGGGCTCAAGGACGCCGTCAGCCCGCAGGCGATGTTCGCCGACCTCGGCATCAAGTACCTGGGACCGGTCGACGGCCACGACCAGCACGCCATGGAGGCAGCGCTGCGGCGCGCGAAGGCCTTCGGTGGCCCGGTGATCGTGCACGCCGTCACCCGCAAGGGCATGGGATTCGCGCCGGCGGAGAACGACCCCGCCGACCAGATGCACTCCACCGGCGTCATCGACCCGATCACCGGTATCCCGGTGGGCTCCGCACCGGCCGGGTGGACCTCGGTGTTCGCTGCGGAACTGGTGGCCCACGGTCACCACCGGCCCGACATCGTGGCCATCACCGCGGCCATGCCCGGGCCCACCGGCCTGTCCGCGTTCGCCGAGGCTTTCCCCGAGCGGTGTTTCGACGTCGGGATCGCCGAGCAGCACGCCCTCGCCTCGGCCGGCGGTCTAGCCCTGGGCGGGCTGCATCCCGTGGTGGCGGTGTACGCGACGTTCCTCAACCGTGCCTTCGACCAGCTGATGATGGACGTGGCCCTGCTGCGCCAGCCGGTCACCCTGGTGCTGGACCGGGCCGGCGTCACGGGCTCCGACGGCGCGAGCCACAACGGACTGTGGGACCTGTCCATCCTCGGCGTCGTGCCGGGCATGCGCGTGGCCGCCCCGCGCGACGCCGCCACCTTGCGTCGGGAGCTGGGCGAGGCCCTCGCCGTCTCCGACGGTCCGACGGCACTGCGGTTCCCCAAGGGCGCAGTGCCGGAAGACATCCCGGCACTGCAGCGGCTGGCCGGCGGCACCGATGTGCTGACGCGCCCCACCGAAGGGGCCGAGGCCGATGTGTTGCTGGTGGCGGTCGGCGCCTTCGCCCAGCTCGCCGTGGCGACGGCGGATCGGCTGGCCCAACAAGGCATCGGCGTCACCGTGGTCGATCCCCGGTGGGTACTGCCGGTGAACGCGGACATCATCGAGCTGGCCCGCGGGCACCGCCTGGTGCTGACCCTGGAGGACGGCGGGGTGCACGGCGGCGTCGGCTCGGCGGTGTCCCAGACGCTGCGTACCGCGGAGCTAGACGTGCCCTGCCGCGACCTCGGCGTTCCGCAGAAGTTCCTCGACCACGCCTCCCGCGGTGAGGTGCTGGCGCTGCTCGGGCTCACCGCGCAGGATCTGTCCCGCAAGATCACCGGCTGGGTGGCCGCGATGGGTTCGCACGAGATCGAGGGCACCCAGGAGTCCGCTCAGGAGTCGGGGGACCCGGAGCGTCACTGACGGCTTGCGGAAACCAGACCGGCAGCCGTGGCACGCTAGAGGTGTGCGCATTCTGATCGTCGAAGACGAAGAGCCCCTGGTGGAAGCGATTGCTCGCGGCCTGCGCAGGGAAGGCATGGCCGTCGATGTGGCGCCGGACGGAATTTCCGGGCACGAAAAGGTGTGCGTCACCCGGTACGACGTCGTGGTCCTCGACCGGGACCTGCCCGGGATGTCCGGTGACGCGCTGTGCAAGGAGATCACCACGGGCGGTGGGCTGAGCCGGGTGCTCATGTTGACGGCGAGCGACAGCATCGACGACAAGGTGGCCGGCCTGGCCCTGGGCGCCGACGACTACCTCACCAAGCCCTTCGCGTTCGCGGAGCTGGTTGCCAGGGTGCGGGCACTGGGCCGTCGGGCCACACCGGCCACCCCGCCGACCATGGTGGCTGGGGAGCTGGCACTCGATCCCGCCAAGCGCCTGGTCACCCGCTCCGGGTCGCCGGTCGAGCTCACCCGCAAGGAGTTCGGGGTGCTCGAGGTGCTGATGGCCGCCCGGGGAGCCGTGGTCAGCAGCGAGGAGCTGCTGGAGCGAGTATGGGACGAGAACGCGGATCCGTTCACCACCACGGTGCGGGTGACCATGATGACCTTGCGCAAGAAGCTCGGGGACCCCGGCGTCATCGACACCGTCGTGGGTTCCGGGTACCGGTTGCCCGCGGCGAGCTGAGCCCGGTGCCGCCCGACTCACCCCCGCTCGCCGTGCTCCGATGGGACTGAGGCTGCGCTTGACCGCGCTCGCAACGGCTCTCGTGACGGCGGTCAGCGTGGTGCTGCTCGCGTTGGCCTGGTTGCTGGCCGGTAGGGGAGCGTCGGCCGTTCCCACCGTGGCGCCGGATGCCCCGGTGCTGCTTGACGGAGTGCTGACCACGTCATCCGTGCTGACCCGGACTCTGCGCAGGCAGGCGCAGCTCGATGTGCTCGTCTACGGGTCCGCGGCACTGGGCCTGGTGGTGCTCGCCGCGGCTCTGGCGTCCTGGTCGCTGACCGGGCGGGTGTTGCGTCCGCTCACCCGGGTCACCGAGGTGGCACAGGAACTCTCGCAGAGCACCAACCTGCACCAGCGGACACGGGTGTCCGCCGGCGCGGACGGGCGCGACGAAGTGGCCCGCCTGGCACAGGCCTTCGACCGGATGCTCGACCGATTGCAGCTGACCTTCGACACCCAGCAGCGTTTCGTCGCCGATGCCAGCCACGAGCTGCGCACCCCGCTGGCCGTGATGCGCACCGAGGTCGACGTGACGCTGGCCGATCCCGAGGCCGATGTTGCTGATCTGCGCCGGATGGGCGACGTGCTGCGGGGCGCCACCGATCGGGCGGAGGCCATGGTGGCCGGGCTGCTGATGGTCGCCCGGACGAGCTCCGTCGCGGTGGCGGCACACGAGGCCGTGGACCTGGCCCGTCTGGTGGCTCCGGCGCTGGATGCGGTACGTCCAGAGGTGACCCAACGGGGCATCCGGGTCGCCGTTGACCTGCATCCGGCGGTGACGGTGGGCGATGCGGCGCTGCTCGAACGGGTGGTGGGCAATCTGCTGGAGAACGGGGTGCGGCACAACGTCGATGGCGGCTGGCTCCAGGTGCGTTGTGCCGGCGCTTCCCACGGCGTGCAGCTGACGGTGCGATCCTCCGGCCCCGTGGTGGACCCCGGCGAGGTGCACGCGTTGTTCGAGCCGTTTCGTCGGGGGGGAGCGGCCCGCACCGCGCACCGCGGATCAGGGCTGGGCCTGGCCATCGTTGCCGCGGTGGTGAAGGCCCATGCGGGCTCGGTGCGCGCCGAGCCCGTGCCCGAGGGTGGATTGGACGTCACCGTCACGCTCCCGGCGGCCTCAGGCGGTGCGTAGCGCCTGAGCCAGGGGTCGCGCGACGAGGGAGCGCTGCCACGGGCGCGCGCCGCCCACCCGCAGGGCCTCGTCCACCGAGTCGACGTCGAGTTGCTCGGGGGGCGCCCAGCAGAGCCGACGCAGCAGGTCCGGCAGCAGCAGGTTCTCCACCGGGACACGGTGCTCGGCGCTGAGCCCGGCCAGCGCCGAGCGGGCGGTCGCGATCCTGGCTGCGGCCTCCGGTTCCCGGTCGCCCCAGCGACTGACCGGTGGAGGCCCGTCGTGCTGCGGAGCGACGCTGGGCAGTTGATCGACGGACAGGGCGCGGGCGCGTTGCAGGGCGGAAAGCCAGGTGTGCGCCTGCCGGCGTTGCATCCGTCCGCCGAACACCGGCAGGGCGGTCAGCGCGGCGAGGTCGGTGGGGTCGGCCAGCGCGGCGGAGGCAATCGCCGAGTCGGGCAGTATCCGGCCCGGAGCGATGTCGCGGGCGGCGGCAAGATCGTCCCGCTGCTGCCACAGCTCGCGCACCGCGGCGAGCTGACGGGGCTTGCGGACCTTGTGAATGCCGGAGGTGCGGCGCCACCGCTCGAGCTTGGGCCGCGGCGCCGCCGCTGTCCGCACGTGCTCGAACTCCTGGGCCGCCCACTCCATCTTGCCCTGCTCGATCAGCTCCGCGACCAGGGCTTCCCGCAGCTCCAGCAACACCTCGACGTCCAAGGCGGCATACACCAGCCACGGCTGTGGCAACGGCCGCTTGGACCAGTCGTCGGCGCCGTGGCCCTTGACCAGACCCAGCCCTAACACCTGCTCGACGATGGTGGCCAGGCCCACCCGTTCAAAGCCCAACAGCCGGCCGGCGAGCTCGGTGTCGAACAACGCGGCGGGGTGCAGTCCCAGCTCCGCCAGGCACGGCAGGTCCTGGCTGGCTGCGTGCAGCACCCATTCCGGCCCGTCCAGGGCCTGAGCCAGCGGCTGCATGGCATCGCCGAGCTCGAGCGGATCGACGAGCAGCGACCCCGTCCCTGCCCGGCGCAACTGCACCAGGTAGGCGCGCCCGGAGTACCGGAAGCCGCTCGCGCGCTCGGCATCCAGCGCGATCGGGCCGTGTCCGTCCGCCAACCGCGCGGCTTCGGCGGCAAGCCGCGTCTCGGACACGATGAGCTCGGGGATCCCCTCTGCGGGGATCAGCAGCGGAACCACCTCGGACTCCATCGCGGGGTCCACCTGCGTCAGCTGCTCCGTTGGCTCTGCTACCACAGCATCAGACGATACGGACTCACGCGTCACGGCGGGGCGGCAGCGTGCGCACACCCAGCGGAGGCAGACCGGCTGCGGAGCTGAGCACCGCGCAGAACGCGTCGGCATGCTCGGCCAGGCTGGGGTTGTTCGCCGTCCAGGACGCGCGCACCTCCACCTGGTGGGTGCGGGCCGGGCCGGCCAGATCGCCGAAGCGCACCGACGAGGTGACGGTCACCGTGCCGCCCAGCGCCGTGTAGTCCGCACCGCTCTCGCTCAGCGCGTCCTCCAACCAGCTCCAGCCGACATCGGGCAGCAGGGGGTCGGTGGCGACGTCCGCATCGAGGTCCGCCTGGATGTAAGCCACCAGCCGCAGCGTGCCGCCCCACGCCTCCTGGCCGTCGGGATCGTGCAGCAGCACGAGGCGACCAGTGGCGTCACTGTGTTGATCAACGCTGTGTTGATCAACACGCTGCTGGCCCTGTTCGCGGTTCACCCCGACCTCGGCGCCCAGGGCGTAGGTGTAGGGGGCGAGCTTCTGCGGTGGACGGATGGGCCCGAGCGCTATCTCCGCCCGAGCGGTGGCGGCGGAGAGCTCCGCCACGGCCTTGCGGAACTCCTCTGGCTGAGCCAGCACTCCGGACATGGTCACGCAAATGGACGCTAGCCCCGGTCGGCCCGGGCGGATCGGAGGCGCGCCGTGCCTGCCGGCGTCATGGCAGCATGGAGCCCAAGATGAGCACACACGGCACTACCTCGACTCCGCCCGTCGCCGGGCCTCGCCGCCACCTTCCCGACGCGCCGTTGCTGGCGGCGGCACAGGGCCGGACGCCGACGCACCGGCCCGTCTGGTTCATGCGGCAGGCGGGGCGTTCGCTGCCGGAGTACCGGAAGGCGCGGGCGGGCATCGGGATGCTCGACGCCTGCTTCCGACCGGAGCTGGTGTGCGAGGTGACAATGCAGCCGGTGCGCAGGCACGGGGTGGACGCGGCGATCCTGTTCAGCGACATCGTCGTGCCGCTCAAGGCCGCAGGCATCGACCTGGACATCGTGGCCGGCACCGGTCCGGTGGTGGCCGAGCCGGTGCGCAGCCCGGCCGAGGTGGCGGCGTTGCCCGCGCTGCACGCCGAGCAAGTCGCCCCGGTGGCCCAGGCAGTGCGCCTGCTGGTCGACGAGCTGGGGTCGACACCGCTGATCGGCTTCGCCGGTGCCCCATTCACCTTGGCGTCCTACCTGGTGGAGGGCGGGCCGAGTCGCAACCACGAGCGCACCAAGGCCCTGATGCACGCCGACCCGCAGACCTGGCACGCGCTGCTCGATCACCTGGCCGAATCCACCATCACCTTCCTCACCGCACAGATCGACGCTGGCGTCGACGCCATCCAGCTCTTCGACTCCTGGGCCGGGGCGCTGTCGCTGGCCGACTACCGCGAGTTCGTGCTTCCGCACTCGACACGGGTGTTGTCCGCGGTCGGCTCGGCGGCCTTGCCCCGCATCCATTTCGGGGTGGGTACCGGTGAGTTGCTCGGTGCCATGGGCGAGGCCGGAGCGGATGTGGTCGGCGTCGACTGGCGGGTCCCGTTGGAGACTGCGGCACGGCGCGTCGGTGCCGGCAAGGCACTGCAGGGCAACCTCGATCCCGCAGTGCTGTTCGCCGGGCGCGATGCCGTGGCCGGCGAGGTCGCCAGAGTCTTGGCCGACGCGGACGCGGCCCGGCGAGCCGGGGCGATCGGGCACATCGTCAACTTGGGTCACGGCGTGCTGCCGGACACCGATCCGGACGTGCTCACCCGCGTGGGGGAGCTGGTACACCAGTCGTGACGCCCTCGGTGGCGGTGATCGGAGCGGGCATCTCGGGTCTGAGCGCCGCGCACCGTTTGCGCACTCTGTTGGGCCCCGGCGCCCAGGTCACCGTGTTCGAGCAGTCAGCCAGGGTCGGCGGCGTGCTGCGGACGGTGGCGCTGGCCGGACGTCCCTTCGACGTCGGCGCGGAGGCGTTTCTGCTGCGCCGTCCCGAGGTGCCGCAGTTGCTGGCCGAGCTGGGACTGGGCGAGCAATTGGTGCACACCGCCGGTGCGGCACCGAGCGTGCGGGCGGCGGGACGCACCGTGGGCCTGCCTGCCGGCACGCTGATGGGAATTCCATCCACTGTGGACTCGATGCGGGAGGTGCTGTCCGCGCCCGCCCTGGCGCAGCTGGCTGCGGAGCCCGAGCGAGAGCTGCGCTGGCAACCAGGCGCAGACTTGTCGGTCGGTGAGCTGGTCCGGGAACGATTCGGCCCGGAGGTCGTCGCCCGCTCAGTCGACCCCTTGCTCGGTGGGGTGTATTCCGGCCACGCGGACTCCCTGGGGGTACGGGCCGCGGTTCCCGCCCTCGCCGACGCGTTGGACGCCGGGGCACCGAGTCTGCTGGCGGCCGCCGCGACTGCCGTCCCCGCCGCCGGCCCTGGTGGGCCGGTGTTCGGCGCTCTGCGCGGGGGCTACGAACAGCTCACCTCGGCGTTGCAGGCGACGGTGACAGTGCGGCTGTCCTGCCCGGTCACCGGCATCGCCCGCGCGCAGCGGGGCTGGTGGGTGCAGACCGCCGACGGCCGCGCGCAGGTGGACGCCGTGGTGCTCGCGGTGCCCGCGCCGGCCGTGCGCACTTTGCTTGCCCCGGTGGTACCGGCCGCATCCCGCGCCGCGGTGGAGATGGCCCTTGCGCCCACGGTGGTGGTCGGTCTCGCCTTCGCCGCCCGCGACGTCGAGCAGCAGCTGCCCCGGACATCGGGAATGCTCGTGGCGACCGGAGAACCGTTGGCCGCCAAGGCGTTCACCCATTCCAGCCGTAAGTGGCCGCATCTGGCCGATGGTGAGGTCATCCTGCTGCGGGCCTCCCTCGGCCGCTTCGGCGAGGCGGTTGCCCTACAGGTGGACGACGCGGAGCTGGTGGCTCGGGTGCGCGCCGACCTCGCAGCCGTGCACGGCATGTCGGCGGTTCCGCTGGATGTGGTCGTCCAGCGCTGGGGTGGGGGACTGCCTCAGTACGGCCCCGGTCACCCCGTGCGGGTGGCGGCGATCGAACATGCCGTCGACGCACATCCAGGGCTGGCGGTCGCGGGCGCGATGCTGCACGGAGTGGGCGTGCCCGCGTGTATCGGCACCGGGCGGGCTGCCGCCGAGCGTGTCGTGCGCCACCTCACCGCCGGTACGCGGCATACCGGGGTGGTGGCACCATAGATGCATGGCACACCTTGACTACGCGAAGCTGAACTCCGAGGTCCGGTACACGATGTTCTCGGCCTTCAAGACCCGCTCCGGGGTACTGGGCGCCGACCGGGGGGACGCCGCCCAGGAGGCAGGCGAGTTCTTCGACGGCCTGGAGAGCAAGGGCGTCGTGGTGCGGGGCGTGTACGACATCGCGGGGATGCGGGCGGACACCGACTGGTTGATGTGGACCCACGCGGAGAGCATCGAACAGCTGCAGGCGGCCTACTCGACGCTGCGCAGGGAGACGGCGCTGGGCCGGGCCAGCGACGCGGTGTGGTCCAACACGGCGGTGCACCGGCCCGCGGAGTTCAACAAGGGCCACCTGCCCGCGTTCATCGCCGGTGAGGCGCCAGGGAAGTACCTGTGCCTGTACCCGTTCGTCCGCTCCTACGAGTGGTATCTGCTGCCCGACGAGGAACGCCGCACGATGCTCGCCGACCACGGCATGGCCGCGCGGGGCTACCCCGACGTCCGCGCGAACACGGTGCCTTCCTTCGCGCTGGGTGACTACGAGTGGCTGCTGGCCTTCGAGGCACCGGAACTGCATCGCATCGTGGACCTGATGCGTGACCTCCGCGCCACCGAGGCACGGCGCCACGTCCGCACGGAGATCCCGTTCTTCACCGGGCCACGGGTACCCGTCACCGAACTCGTCGCCGCGCTGCCCTGACCGCCGCCCCCTTTTTGCGCCAAGTTGCACAACGTGGCGCCGAGGGCGGCCCCGGACGCGCCACGTTGCACAACTTGGCGCAGGCAGCGAGAGGGGTCAGGTGGCGGGGACCAGCCGCATCGAGATGCTGTTGATGCAGTAGCGCTGGTCGGTGGGGGTCTGGTAGCCCTCGCCCTCAAAGACGTGCCCAAGGTGGCTGTGGCAGGCCGCGCAGATCACCTCGATGCGCTTCATGCCTAGCGCACGGTCCTCCTTGAGGATCACCGCGTCGGTATCGGCGGGCGCAAAGAAGGACGGCCACCCGCAGTGTGACGCGAACTTGGTGTCACTGCGGAACAGTTCGGCGCCGCAGGCCCGGCACTCGTAGCGGCCGGTGGTGGTGGTGTCGGTGTACTCGCCAACGCCCGGCCGCTCGGTGCCCGCCTGGCGGAGCACGGCGTACTCCTCCGGCGTCAGCTTCTCCCGCCACTCCTGCTCGGAGTGCACGACGGACGGGGTGGTGTGCGTAGCTCGACTCATGCGTTCCACGGTAGTCCGCCGCAACCCGCGACGTCAGGGTTGCGCTCTACGGTGAAGCCATGGTGGCCTCGATCACGCGCACGCAGGTTCTCGGCTTCCGGGGTGCGCGCTCAGCAGCTGGATCGTAAGTTCGGCGGGTTGGCGGAGACGGCAGTCCTGGACATCGGCGCGCAGGACACCGGTGAGCGACGTCAAGGCCCGCTGGCCGTCCGACGCCGTCGAGGTAGCCGGCGCCGGCGAACCCCGCTGGGTGCTGGCCGGCGACGAGGAGCGGCTGACGCCGGCGGAGCCGACGACGACCCGGCTCCTCGACCCGTTCGACCTGTTCCTGCAGGCCAGGGACCGCAGCCTCCTGGTGGCGGAACCAGCCCGAACCAAGACGCTGTGGCCGGTGCTTGGCCCCCCGGCGGCGTGCTGCTCGGGGGTGAGATCGTCGGCACCTGGCGGCCGCGCAAGTCCGGCACCAAGCTCGCGCTGTAGGTACTCCTGTGGACCACGGCATCGGCGGCGGTTCGCGGCGCCGTCACGGAACAGGCCGAACGGCTGGCGGACTACCGCGGGCTGCGCCTGTCCGGCATCGACTTCGGGTGAACGGGGACGGTGGAGTCGGGTCAGGCCGGCGTCACAGCAGCATGCTCAGCGTGGCGGCGAGGGCGTTCCACAGGGTGTAGGCGACGCCCAGCAGCAGCAGGCCGACCACCACAACAGCGACGAGCCGGCGCAGCCCGGCGGCCCGGTTGGCCGAGCTGGCGAAGTCGCCGATATCAGCCAGATAACCCTCGACGGTGAACCCGGAACGGGACCGCTCCATCCGGTCCAGATGGGCGGCGAAGGCCTGCGCTTCGGGATCGTCGGGATCGAGCCCCACCAGGTCCGCACCGAAGCGGCCGGGTGGCGGATGCGGGTCTTCGGCCCGGCCCGGGTCCGGGCCCGTCACGCTCATGGGCTCACGGTAGCGCGGATGACGGCTCGGCCGGTCCCCCAGTGTCGAGGCAGGGCAGCGGCTAGGGGGGACAGATGGTGCCGCGCTGGGGGCGCGACCCGTCGGCGATGTAGGCACTCACCGCAGCCCTGGCGCAGCCCGACGACAGGAAGACCGGATGCCCGGCGCCCTGCCAGCTCAGCACGGAACCATCGGTGCCTGCCTGCTGCAGGTCCGTCACCGTGGCCTGGGCACCGGCGGATCCGACGACCGGATCCGCGGTCGCGCTCAGCACCAGCGCGGCGGGCACCGCATCGAGTTGGCGCACCGGGGCAGCCGTGGCCGGGGTCGGCCAGGACAGGCACAGCAGCAGGCGCGCGGCAGTGTCCGCGCCGAATAGCGGAAAGTCCTTGCGCCACTGCGCAACCAGGGTGGAGACCTGTTCGGGCGTCGGTCGCAGGGCGGCGCCGCTGCACCGAGCGACGAACTCGGCGTCGAGCTGCGTCCCTGGGTTGGCGGGCACCGGCCGGCCGGCGGACTGGTCGAGGAAGGCAAGCAGCGCGCCCGCGTCGCCTGCCCCGGCGGCGGCCAGCGCCGGACCCAGCGCGCCGACGCCCTCGGGTGTGCGCAGGGCCTGCCGGACCGCCTGCAGGATGGCGCCGGCCGAGATGCGGCGACCGCCTGCGGCGGGCAGGCCTGCGGGAGTCCGCGCCGCCTGCATCAGGTCCGCGACCGTGCGCCGAGGGTCCGGGCCCACCGGGCAGGCAGTGGCCGTGCACCGAACCGTGAAGGCGGCGAACGCCGCCTCGGCCCCGGTTGCCTCGTTCTTCGCCAGGCTCACCTCGTCGGCGCCGGGAACCGCGGGGGAGTCCAGCACCAGCCGGGCCAGTTGCTTCGGGTGGGCCACGGCATACCGCAGGGCTACTGCCGCACCGTCACCCAGTCCCACCAAGGCCAGGCGATCGACCTTCCATGCGCCGCGCAGCGCTTCGAGGTCGGCGGCGGCATGGGTGGTGTCGTAGCCCAGCTCGGCCGGGGTGATGACGTCGGTGCATGCCTGCGTGGCGTCCCGGCCGAGCTGCAGGGCGGCGGCGAGCGGGTCGACCGGAGCCGGCGCGGAGGGGTCGACGCTCTCGATCGCGGCGCGCTGATCCGGTTTGAGGCAGGAGACCGGGGCCGAGCTGCCCAGTCCACGACGGTCGACGGCGACCAGCGGCCGGCTGGCCAGCATCTCGGTACCACCGGAGACGGCCAGGGCGGCCAGGGCCGTGGTGGACGGCTGCTCCGCGCCGGTGGTGAGCACCACGGGCCCGGCATCGCGCGGGGTGGAGGCAATGCGGGCACGCAGCAGACCGAGACTCACCTTGCCGGGAAGCTTGGGATCGAGCGGTGCCGGCAGGGTGGCGCACTCCAGGACCACCCCGGCCGGGGAAGGCCCGAGACCCAGCTTCGCGATGGTGCTTCTGGTGCAGTCGGTCCACGCCAGCTCGGCGACGGGGGCCTGCAACGCGGGCAGTGGTGGCTTGCCGGTGGAGGTGGTGGACGGCGCAGGCGCGAGTCGGGTGTCAATCACCGCGATGGCGGGCCGGTCCGAGGAGCCCGCGCTGCAGGCCGCCACGGTGCCCGGGCCGACCACGGCGCAGAGCAAGGCCAGGAGGACGCGTCTCACGGGCGCAGCATGGCAGGAACCGGGTGAGGGCACCGTGATCCGGCTACCGACTCAGTGCACCCGGGGCGGGGTGTCGCTGCGCAGTCGGGCGAGCGTACGGATCGGGTGGGCGCATGCACCGAGGATCGTCCGGGTCCGGTGCGGGCGGGCGACGAAACGGACCTCGCCGCGGTAGTCGCGGGTGTCGGTGGCGGACGGCAGCGCGCGGTAGGCGGCCAGGACCTCGCGGAACCGCGCCGGGTCGCCACCCACGTCGGGGTGCAGCAGGCGCAGCTGTTCCCGCAGCTGCGCGCGTCGTTCGTCCCTTGCCGGCTCGGCCGTCACGCCGCCGAGCCTATCGCTGCCGCAGCCACCGCAGCAGCATCGTGCCGTCGTCATCGCCCAGGACATGACCCAGCGTCATCGCTCGGGCAGCGACCTGCGGTCCGGCCGAGATGCGCCCCGATGGGCCCGCCGTCAGCAGGGGGGCGGTGGTCAGGCACAGCTCGTCCACCAGGTCGTCCGCGATGAGCTCGCCGAACACGGTCGGGCCGCCCTCGCACAGCGCCCGGTGCAAGCCCAGCGCCGCCAGCGCCGCCAGCGCGGCTTTCGGCTCCACGCGCTGGTCGCCGACGACGAGCACGGTGGCACCCGCATCCCGCAGGGCGCGCCGCCTGGCAGGCTCGGCGCGCTCGGTGGTGAGCACCAACGGGGGGACCTGCGTATCGGTCAGCAGCGCAGAGTCGGCATCCAGGCGCGCGGTGGCGGTGATGACGGCGATCGGTGGCACCGGCGCCTGACCGCGCGCGATACGGGCCTGGCGCAGCCCCGCGTTGGTGCGTGCTCCGCGGTAGCCCTCCTGCCGAGCGGTTCCGGCCCCCACGAGGATGACGTCCGCCAGCTCCCGCAGCAGTCCGAAGACCTGCTTGTCCGCAGGGGTGGCGAGTCCGGCTGTGCGACCCTGCACGCTGACCGCGCCGTCGACGCTGGAGACGAAGTTGACCCGCAGCCACGGCTGCTGCAACGACTCGGGGTAGGCGTACAGGGCGCGCAGCTGCTCCTCGGTCAGCGCGGGGACCCCACCAGACACTTGGGTGGGCGGATTTTCACCCGAGAGCAGCAGTAGGCGCACCCGAAGATCAGATCACATCGGACCCCCTGCGCCCGATGCCTGGCGGACGTTCGCCCGGCTCGTGTCCGCCGGCCGATATTCTGTTCGCATGCCCGCCCACCTGGTCGACCGTCGTCCGCACCTCGACCAGGGCGAGCTGGTCGCGTCCATGGTTCCCCCGGCCCGGTTCGACGATGTTCGCTTCACCACCTACCGGCCCGACCCCGCCGAGCCCAGCCAGGCCGAGGCGGTGACCGCCGCCGAGAAGTTCGCGGAGCAAATCAATGCCCGGAGACCGGCCAAGCGGGGGCTGTTCGGACGCAAGGCCCCGGCTCCCGGTGCCGGGCTCTACTTCGACGGCGGCTTCGGAGTCGGCAAGACGCACCTGCTCGCCTCCCTGTGGCATGCGGTGGACGGGCCCAAGAGCTACGGGACCTTTGTGGAGCTGACCCATCTGGTCGGTGCCCTCGGCTTCGCGGCCACCGTCGAGCGGCTGTCCAGCCATCGCCTGCTGGCCATCGACGAGTTCGAGCTCGACGACCCCGGCGACACCATGGTCGTCTCGCGCCTGCTGTCCGAGCTGACGGCCTCGGGGGTGAGCGTGGCCGCCACCTCCAACACCCTTCCCGGCCAGCTCGGGGAGGGACGCTTCGCCGCGGACGATTTCCTGCGCGAGATCCAGGCGATGGCGAGGCGGTTCAGCGTGGTTCGCATCGACGGTCCCGACTTTCGCCACCGGGATCTTCCCGACGCGCCAGCACCGGTGTCCGCCGAGGAGTTGGCCGAGGCCGCCGACGCGGTCGACGGCGCGACGCTGGACGACTTCGACGAGGTGTGTGCCCACCTGGCGACCCTGCATCCCTCGCGGTATGGCGCGCTGGTGCAGGACCTTCCCGCGGTCTTTCTGCGCGGGGTGCACGCGGCGAACGACCAGTCGATGGCCCTGCGGCTGGTGGTGTTCGCCGACCGGCTCTACGACGCGGACGTCCCGGTGACCGTCTCGGGCTCCCCGCTGGATGCGGTGTTCACCGAGGAGATGCTCGCCGGCGGTTACCGCAAGAAGTACCTGCGCGCCACCTCCCGGCTGATCGCCTTGTCGCGGTTCGAGGGCGCTCGGGAGCCCGGCGTGGCACGCTGAACGGCAACCACCACCGGCGAAGGGCAATTCGTGCGTCTTGCAGGCACCTCGGCAGCACTGGCCCTGCTGGCCGCGGCAGCGCTCACCGCCTGCGGGGGAGGCGGCGACACGCCCACGGCGACCACCACCTCAGCCCCCGCAGCACCCCCCGCCACCACCCAGCCCTCGGCCCTGGCCGCCACCTGCGCCCGCTACGCCACGGCGCACGACACCGCTCGCCAGGTCGTCCGCTCCGCCGCGTCCCCGGTGCTCGCTGCCGCACCGGCCTTCGTCCTCATCGGACTGCGCCAGACCGCGGTGGACGCCATCAACAGCGTGCCGCCATCCGCGGCGGTGTTCACCGAGCTCCGCGACGCGATCGACGACCTGAACCGCCAGGCCACCGCGGCGCTCCCCCCTGGTGCGGACGGCACCAAGACCCTGGTGTCGGTGCAGCCGGCCCGCCTCGGCGCGGCCCTGGACGGCGTGGACACCCTGTGCGCGACCGGCGGCAGGTGATGACCAACCAACGGCTGGCCATGACGGCAACGCGCGAACTGCGTCTGGACGTCGGAAAGCCGGTCACCCTGGACGACGTCGATCCCAGGGAGATGCCGGTAGGGCCGCAGTCCAAACGGGACGGTGCGGCAGAACTCGAGCAGATCCGAGTCGAGTTCAAGAAGCTGCAGGAGGCGCTCTGGGCCGAGGGCCGTGCCGCCGGTGAACAGGACGGCAGGCGGGTGCTCGTGGTGCTGCAGGGCATGGACACCTCGGGCAAGGGCGGCGTGGTCCGCAACGTCGGGGGATTGCTCAACCCGCAGTGGCTACGCGTCGCCGGATTCGCGACGCCGACGGCCGCGGAGCGGCGGCACCATTTCCTGTGGCGCATCCGCAAGCAGCTGCCCGGCGCCGGAATGATCGGCTTCTTCGACCGTTCACACTACGAGGATGTGCTCGTTCCCCGGGTGCAGAAGACCATCAGTGAATCGGTTGCGCAGGAACGCTTCACGGAGATCAACGCCTTCGAGCAGGAACTCGCCGAGAGCGGCGTGCGCTTGCTCAAGTGCTACCTGCACATCTCCCCGGAGCACCAGCGCGAACGTTTGCTGGCCCGCCTGGACAGGCCGGCCAAGCGGTGGAAGTACAACCCGGCCGACCTGGTTGTGCGCTCCCAGTGGTCGCAGTATCAGCAGTTCTACGAGGAAGCCCTGCAGCAGTGCGCCTCCGACGTGAGCCCGTGGCACCTGGTTCCTGGCGACCGCAAGTGGTATCGCAACTGGGCGGTCGCGCAGCTACTGCTGGAGGCGCTACAGGACCTCGCGCCGCAATTGCCGCCGCCGGCCTTCGACGTCGACACCGAGCGGGCCGCCCTGCTCAAGAACGACCCGCTGACCTGAGCGGCTCGCCGCTAGTGCGGGGGTTCGCGGTGCTCGCCGGCGAAACTGGCTCGTTCGTGGGTCACCAGCCCGAGGGAGACCAGCGACCGTCGGGTGAGAAGGTCGGTGACATAGCTCGTCGCCACCGACAGTCGGTTGGCGCCGCGGGGTAGCGCGTACAGGTGGTAGGCCCGGGTGACCGCCTTCGCCGAGCGCCCCGACAGGTGCACGTTGAGCGGGTTCGCCACGGCGAAATGCGGTCCCAGATCGACAACCAGCCCCATGTTGCGGTGTCGATAGCGCCGGGAAGCGCCGATGCCCAGGCTGGCGGCGACATTATTCGCGAGCGTGGCGCCCTGCCGGGTGGCGTGCTGAGCGGTGGGTGGCGTGATCTGCCCGGGATCGGTCCGGTCGGGGACCGCCGCCGCGTCGCCCGCGGCGAACACGTGCGGGTGACCGGGCACCGACAGATCGTCCTGCACCACCAGCCGCCCATGGTCCATCTCCAGGTTCAGCGTGGCCAGCAGGGGATTGCCGGTGACGCCGGCGACCCACGCCACCGTGTGCGTGGGCACGACAGTGTCGTCGCTGAGCACCACCTGCTCGTCGGTCACCTCCTTCAGCGTGGTCTCCATGCGGACGTCGATGCCGCGCTTGCGCAGCACCTCCAGCGCGCGCTCGCCCAGCTTGGCGCCGACCTCGGGCATCACCTGCTTGGCCACGTCCAAGAGCACGAACCGCACCACCGAGGGTGCATAGCCACCGTGGGCGGCCGCGTCGTCGGCCAGCGCACGCAACTGGGCGATGAGTTCGGTGCCCGCATAGGACGCGCCGACCACCACCACGGTGCGCCGCGCCTGCTGCCGCTTCTCGTCGGGGTCGTGGGTGGCCGCCTCCAGTTCCTCGAGGAGGTGGTCACGCAGGTAGATGGCCTCGGCGATGGTCTTCAGCCCGCGGGCGTTCTCGGCCAAGCCCGGCACGTCGAACAGCTTGGTCACCGAACCCGGCGTGAGCACCAGACGGTCCCAGCTCACGTCCGCGCCGTCGTCGGTCTGGACGGTGCGCCGGTCGAGGTCCACTGATTCCACCAGCCGCGGGAGGTAGCGCACCCCGGGCAGGGCCTCGGTCAGCGGCACCGCCACGCTGCGCGGGTCAAGCAGTCCACCGGCGACATCGGGCAGCAGCGGCGTGTAGAGCAGGTAGTCGTTCGGTGCCACGATCGCCACCTCGGCATCGGTGACGCCGTTACGAGCCAGGGTGCGCGACAGGCGGCGGGCGCACTGGAAACCCGCAAATCCGCCGCCTACCACGAGCACTCGACGTTTGCCGGTCTTGGTCGGCTCGGCCATCAATGATCTCCTCTCAGGGTTTGCTGCACCGTAGGCGCAGACGCCGACCGCTCGCTGAACGAGCGCGCACGACGGATGACGGGCAGCAGTGCGGCGAGCGTGCCACCATCAAGGTGTTGCGTCGCGGCGCCGCCTCACGGACGCCGCAGCGTGGCTGACGGGCAGGGGAGGTGCGACGTTGGTGGAGAGACCTGAAGCAGGGGAAATGCGCGCCCTTCAGGAGCGCTTGGTGGCCGAGCGGAACTTCTCGGAGACGATGTTGGATGCGGCCGGCTGTCTGGTCGTCGTGCTGGATCCCGGGGGCAGCGTGGTTCGCTGGAACCGGGCCTGTGAGCAGCTCACCGGCTATCCCGCAGCGGACCTCGCGACGGCAGCGGACGTGGTGCACCTCCTCGTTGCCCCCGAGGACGGAGCCGGCACCCCGCAGGTGCTGACGGAGCTGCGGGACGGCCGGCCGGGAATTGTCTCCTACCTCAATCGGTGGCGGACGCGCAGCGGTGAGCTGCGCTTGATCACCTGGTGCAACACCGCGGTGGTGATCGACGGCACGCGGCACGTGATCTCCAGTGGTATCGACATCACCGACGTCGAGCAGGCCAGGCAGGCGCTGGAGATCAGCGAGGCATGGTTCCGGCTGCTCGCCGAGGCCGCCCCCGACATGATCTACCGCTGCCGGCTCAGTCCCGATCGTGCCTTCGAATACGTCAGTCCCGCGGCGCTCGCCCTGACCGGATACCCGCCGCAGGCCTTTTACGCCGACCCGCAACTCATGCTCGGGGTGACGCACCCGGACGACCGTGCCCTGCTCAGGCTGGCCGAGACCGATTTCGGGAGGCCGGCGAGCGCTCCGCTGCGGTTGCGCTGGATCCACCAGGACGGATCCATCCACTAGGTCGAAGACCACAACGTGGTCATCCGCAATCCGGCCGGCGCGGTGGTGGCGCTGGAGGGCGTGGTGCGCGACGTGACCGAGCAGGTCCGCGTCGAGCACCTCCTCGGGCACCAGTCCCGGGTGCTCGAGCTGATCGCCCAGGGCCATCTGCTTCCCGAAACCTTGGACCTGCTGCTGCGCCTGCTCGAAGACCACCTGCCCGGTCTGCTGGGAATGCTCGTCGTCCGCGACGATGCCACCCAACCCGGCCGGCTCGCCGCCGTTCCCCAGGTGCCGGACGCGCTGCGCGCCGAGGTCGAACTTCGGGCGATGGAACCGGTTGGCACCTTCCCGGATGCCAGGGCGCTGCCGCTGCACTCCGCCGACGAGGCGCTGCTGCCCGAGGTTGTGCGTGCCGCCGCGGCCGACCGCCAGCTGACCAGTGTCTGGCGGGCGCCGCTGCGCTCCGCGGCCAGCGAGGCGCTGGGGGACCTGCTGGTGTTCGCGCCGTCGGAATTGCAGCAGAACGCCATCGATGCGCTCGGCATCTTTGCCCGGCTCGCGGTCGTCGCGGTCGAGCGGGACCGCGATGAACGAGCACTAAGCCACCAAGCCACCCACGACCCGCTCACCGGACTGGCCAACCGGACCCTGCTGCTGTCCCACCTGGAGACCGCCCTGTACCGCACCCGCCGAGGGCACGAAGAGCTGGCGCGGTGCTGTTCTGCGATCTCGACCGATTCAAGAATGTGAACGACTCGCTGGGCCACTCCGCTGGCGATGCGCTGCTCGTCGCCGTCGCCGCCCGAGTGCGAGCCACGGTGCGCCCGGAGGACATGGTTGCCCGTCCCGGTGGTGACGAGTTCGTCATCGTCTCCGAGGGGCCCATCGAAGGAAACTTCGCTGCGCAGATGGCCGACCGCGTTCTCGGGGCCTTCGATGCCCCGTTCGAGGTCGCCGACCGCCGCCTCTACATCTCCCCGAGCGTGGGCATCGCGGTGGCCGGCTCCGCATCCGACTCCGCCGAGGGCCTGGTCCGCAACGCCGACGCCGCGATGTACCGGGCGAAGCAACGCGGGCGGCACCGCGTCGAGATGTTCGACGTCGCCATGCAGCGGCGCTCCCAGCGACGCTGGGAAACCGAGACTGCGCTGCACGCCTCGCTGACCGACAGTGAGCTCGATGTCTACTACCAGCCGCAGTTCGACCTGGGCGACGGACGGGTGGTCGGCGCCGAGGCGTTGCTGCGCTGGCGTCATGACGGTCGGATGATCCCGCCTGCGGAGTTCATTCCGCTCGCCGAGGAGTCCGGTCTCATTGTGCGGCTCGGCAACTGGGTGCTCGAGCAGGCCTGCCGGGCGGCGATCCGCTTCACCGCGGCACGGCCGGGTTTTGTGGTGTCGGTGAACCTCTCGGCCCGCCAACTCACCGATGCCGGGCTGCGCGACAGCGTGGACGGCGTGTTGCGTGCCACCGGCCTTGCGCCGGCGCAGCTGTGCCTCGAGGTGACCGAGACCGTCCTCATGGACGACGCCTCCGCTCTGCTCGACACGCTGCTCGGGCTGCGCCAGCTCGGGGTGACCTTCGCGATCGACGATTTCGGCACGGGGTACTCGAGTCTGCTGTATCTCAAGCGTCTGCCGGTTACCACGCTGAAGATCGACGGTCAGTTCGTCGGTGGTCTCGGCATCGACGACGACGACGAGGCGATCGTCGCCTCCACCATCCAGCTCGCCAGAGCGCTCAACCTGACCACCGTTGCCGAGGGCGTCGAGACGGAGCAGCAGCGGGACCGGCTGGTCGCCCTGGACTGCGAGTACGCCCAGGGCTACTTCTTCGGGCGCCCCGGATCGGCGGAGGCGTTGGAAGCGCTCGTCGCCCCCTGACGGGTGCCGACGTCTGTAACGGCCTGCCACGGCAATATTCAGCCAATATGAAGGAGTGGTGCTGAAAACGGTCGCCACCCTGCTGGTCGATGACCTTGCGATGTTCGAGTTCGGTGTGGTGTGCGAGGTGTTCGGCATCGACCGCACCGAGGAGGGTGTGCCCGCCTTCGACTTCCGGGTATGCGGCAGCGAGGCCGGGGTGCCGCTGGCCGCGACGGTCGGGATGCAGGTGGTGCCGCCGTACGAGCTGGAGGGGCTCGCGGGCGCCGACCTCGTTGCGGTGCCCGCGGCCCGGACCCGGGAGCAGTATCCGCCCGAGGTGCTCGACGCCCTGCGCGCCGCCGCGGCCGACGGTGCGGTGCTGCTGAGCGTCTGCTCCGGCGCCTTCATCCTCGGCGCGGCCGGCTTGCTCGACGACCGCCGCTGCACCACGCATTGGCGACACGTCGAGGAACTGGCCGAACGGTTCCCGCGCGCCATCATCGACCCGGATGTGCTCTTCGTGGACGACGGTCAGCTCATCACCAGTGCGGGCACGGCAGCCGGGATTGATGCCTGCCTGCACCTGGTGCGCAGGGAGCTCGGCAGCACGGTGACCAATACGATCGCCCGCCGGATGGTGGTGCCCCCGCAGCGCGATGGTGGGCAGCGGCAGTACATCGAGCTGCCCGTGCCGCAGTGCAGCTCGGAGCAACTGGGTGAGCTGCTCGCCTGGTTGCTGGACAACCTGCACGTGGCGCACACCGTGTCGGGGCTCGCGGGCCGGATGCACATGTCCACCCGTACCTTCGCCCGTCGATTCACGGCCGAGACCGGCACCACACCGATGCAGTGGCTGACAACCCAGCGGGTGCTTCACGCGCAGCGGCTGCTGGAGGACACCACGTTGGATGTCGACGCGCTCGCGCACCGGTGCGGCTTCGGCACAGGCGCGCTGTTGCGACACCACTTCAAGCGCGTGGTCGGCGTGGCCCCGAACGCCTATCGGCAGACTTTCGCCTCTGCCCACGGCGCCGCAGACGTCACGGGCGGGGCGGCGGTTGCCCGTCGATGACCTCGCGGGCGACGTCGATGATGGGCCGGTTGCGGGCGAACGCGGCGGCACGCAAGCGGGAGAGGGCATCGGAAATGGAGACGCCAAGCTGGACCGCCACCATTCCGGTGGCTTGGTGCACTTCTCGGCGACCGAACAACGGCTCCGGATTCTGCGGCGTGGTGGCCAGACTGTCGTGACCGGCGAGGTCGTCGAGCACCGTGCGGACGGCCGACTTGAGGATCGGCAGCGCGCTGGTCATCTCCTGGTCGCCGAGCGCACCAGCGTGCTGCCGGTAGCACTCCAGCACGCCGAACCGGATGCCGCCGGCCTGCAGGGGAAAGGCGAAGACCGCGCCCGCCCCGGCCAGGGTGGCCTCGTGAGCAAAGCCGGGCCAACGGCGCATCGCCTCGACGCTGCTCAGGTCGGGCTCCTCCACCTGTTTTCGGTCCCGAAACGCATCGATGCACGGCCCCTCGCCGAGGGTGAACTGCAACTCGTCGAGCTGTTGGATGATGGCGTCGGTGGCGTACACCATCTCGCGCGCTTCCGTGCCGCCCATCACGGCCACCGCCGCGCCGTCGACGCCCAGCACCTCCACGCACGTGAGGCAGATCTTCTGGGTGTGCGAGACATCAGCGCCGGCCGCCGTGCCCACGTCGGAGACCGCTTCCTCGCCACCGCTATCGGTGGGGTGGCCAGTTCCCATCCGGAGTCCCATCTCTGCCATCCGGTCAAACATCCGTTCGGTGCAGATTACCCAGCACCCCGAGGTAGTACTCGTTTTATGACCCTGATGAGTGCAGGCGCCGTCTGCGCTTGTCCTCGTACATCGCGAGGTCGGCCGATCCGATGAGATCGGTGTAGTACCCGTGGAAGTGCTCCGGCGTGGTGGCAGCGCCGACCGACACCGTGATGCTTGTCGGCTCGCCCCGTACGTCGATGGGTTTCGCCACGGTGTCCTGGATCCGCCCGATGAGATGCTCGATCGTTGTGGCGTCGGTGTCCTCGCACAGCACGACGAACTCGTCACCGCCGAGTCGGGCGGCCACGTCGGCTTGGCGCAGCGCCGCGGAGATCCGCTGGGCGATCACGACGAGCAGCTCGTCACCCACGCTGTGCCCGAACCGGTCGTTGATCCGCTTGAATCCGTCGAGGTCGAGGAACAGGACGGTCAAGGCGACGCCCCCGCGCAGGTGCCTCGCGACCGCGTTCTCCAGTCGGTCCAGAAACACCGTGCGGTTGAACAAGCCCGTCAGCGGGTCGCTGAGCGCATGCCGGCGCAGTCGCTCCAGCGTGTCACGGTCCGCGCTGACGTCTTGGACATGCAAGATGATCCGCCCGGGCTGGTCGGGTCCGGTGACCGTGTGTGCGGTGGACAGCCGGGCCGGAAATTCGCTGCCGTCGGCCCGGATGAGCCGGATCTCCAGGATGCGGGTCCCTGCCTGCGGGTGCTCTCGCAGCCGGGTCCGGGCCCGCTCGATGGTCCGCCGGTCGTGGGGATGCACGATGTCCAAAGGCGTCATCCCCAGCAGCTCGTCGCCGCGTCCGAGCATGTTCTGCAGCGCCGCGTTCACCGCGAGGGCGTGGCCGGCGCAGGTGGCGATGGCCATCCCGATCGGCGCATGGTCGAAGGCGGACTGGAAGTCGCCGCGTCCGGCGCCCACCCTTGCGGCAACCACGCCGCCGGCCTGTTCGGACCGGACCCGACTGGACATCGCCGCGCGCAGCTCGGCGGCTTGGTGCGGAGAGCCAGCCGGCTGCAGGCACGCCGCGATACCGCGGCCCGCGTGCTCGGCGAGCACCGCGACCAGCTCGCGGGCGTCACCGGAAATGCCCGCTTCGGCGCTGCTGAAGAGGTTCAGCGCCGCGAACAGGCAAGGGTGGTCCGACACCGGAACCGACAGCACCGAACGAACGCCGATCGGTGCCGCTATCGCGGCGAGTTCGGGCCACGAGTCGGCCAGCTCCTGGTGGCTGACCGACACCGGGTGGCGGGTGCGCATCGCCGCAGCCAGGGACCGTCGCCGCCTGCGCATTGGATCTGGTCGATGCGCGCCCCTGCGCGGTCGCTGCGGGCGACCGTGAACGGCACCGTTTCCCGCCGCACCATTATGCTGGCGAAGTCCACGCCATCGACGAATCGGGCCGCCAAGTCGACCGTCTGGTGCATCAGCTGCCGCAGGGTTTGACCGGAGGGCACGCGACGCTGCAGCACGGCTGCCGCACCCGGCACGTCATCTGGGCACTCAGTGGCGACGAGCCCGGAGTCTTCGATCATGGCGCCTCCTGCTGGCCGCGAAGCCGTTCACCGCCAGGGTGGCACGAAAGGGGTTGCCGGGCTGAACAACTCAATGGGCTGTGAGCAGGCGATGTGCCGCATCCAGCACTTCACCTGGCGTTATTACGGTCAGTCGGGGATCGGTTACCGAACCGTGCGGATCGCCCCACGAATCGGCCGCCGGGTCGCCGTGCCACAGCACCGCATGCAGCGCTTCGTCGACGGCCGGTCCCCAACGGCGCGGCGCCGTGGGGCCGAACAGCAGCACCGACGGCGTGCCGCATGCGGTGGCCAGGTGAGCGAGCCCGGTATCGCCACAGAGCACCAGCGCGGCGCTGCCGACGAGGGTGGTCAACGCATCCAGGTCCAGCCGACCGGCTGTGTCGGTGATCCGGGGATCCGCCTCCGCCAGCGCAGCGCACAGCGCCGCCTCCTCGGCGCCTCCGGTGAGCACGACCTGGTGCCCGTCGGCCAGCAGGGCGCGCAGCACCGCAGTCCAGCGGTCGGGCGGCCATCGGCGTGCCGCCGACGCGGCACCCGGGTGCACCACCACGGGGCCGGGCCCCCGGTCGTTAGCCGGCCGCAGGCGCAGGTCCTGCGGACCGCAGGGCCCCCCGATGCTGTGCACCAGTCGGCACCACCGCGCCACCTCGTGCTCGTCGGTCCGCCAATCCGGACCCTCCGAGTGCCCGGCCGCTGGGCAGGCGAAGGCCAGCAGTCGCTCCGGACGCAGCTGGCGGAGCAGCCGGTGGCTCTGCGGCCCGCGGCCGTGCAGGTTGACGGCGACGATTCCCTCACCCGTCGCGCTCAGCGGCTGCAGGCCGGTCGTCGGCAGCACAGCGTCCACCACGCCGAGGCGGCACAGCCACGAACCCAGCGCTTCGGGGGCGGCGAGCACCAGGCGACGATCCGGGAACGCCCGGCGCAACCCGCGCAGGGCCGGAATGCCGGTCAGGGCGTCTCCCAGCCCGAGGGCCCGCAGGGCGAGCACCGAGCCGGGCGGCAGCGTCACGGCCAGGAAGGCTCGGTGGACGTGGCGACGACCAGCTCACGCACCTCGCAGCCCACCGGCTGGCGCAACGCCATCACCACGGTCTCCGCGGTGAGCGCCGGATCGTTCAGGATGGCATCGGGCCCCGGCCGGTACTGCTCGGTGCGGCCGTCGAAGAAGGCGGTGCTCATGCCGCCGGGAATCAGCAGGGTGACCCCCACGCGCCCGGCGAGCTCGGTGGCCAGCGAGCGGGTGAACCCGACGACCCCGAACTTCGACGCGCAGTAGGCGGTGGCATCACCGACGGCCTTGATGCCCAGCGTGGAGGCGACCGTCACCACGGTGCCCCTGCTCGCCTCCAGGTACGGCAGGCAGGCGCGGACCACCGAGACGGTGCCGAACAGGTTGACCCGCACCACTCTCTCCCAAGTATCGGTGTCCACTTCGGACAGCGATCCGCAGGCGTCGGTGCCTGCCGCGGTCACCACGGCCGACGGGGGCCCGACGCGGTCGACCAGCTCGGCGACGGCGCTGGCTGCTGCGGTCGAGTCGGCCAGGTCGGCGACGGCGTGGACCACCCCGCTGGGCGGTGGCACCCGGTCGATCACGGCTGGGGTGCCGCCATGGGTCGAGACGGCGGCGGCCACTGCTGCACCAAGACCACTGGAGCCGCCGGTGATGTAGACGTTGCCGAGTTCGCGCTGCTGGGGATGGACGGCGCCGTTGCCTGCGGTCGTCACTGGACCTCCTGATCGTCGGTGGCCGAGCGGACGCCGGCCAGAATCGATGTGGTCGAGCGCCCGTCGATGTAGGGCAGCAACACGACGCGGCCACCCCAGCTCCGCACGAGCTCCGCCTCCGGCAGGGCTGCCCCGCCGTAGTCGCCGCCCTTGGCCCACACGTCGGGGCGCAGCTGTTGCAGCGCGCTGCGGGGGTCGTCCTCGGGGAAGACCGCGACGGCGTCCACACTGGACAGCGACTGCAGCACCCGGACCCGGTCGGCCTCGGCAACGGCGGGCCGGGACGGTCCCTTGAGCCTGCGCACCGACGCGTCGGAGTTGACCAACACGATGAGCGCGTCGCCCAGGCGCCGGGCGGCATCGAGACAGGCGACGTGGCCGGCATGCAGGATGTCGAAGCACCCCCCGGTGGCCACCACCGTGCCTCCGCGCGCCCGCACGGCGGCGACGACATTGGCGGCCGTGCCCGGACCCGCGTGCTCGTTGCCCAGGCCGGCCGCAGACTCGGTCCGGCTCCCGTCCTTCGCCCGATACCCCTCGGCGCCGCCGGCCCGCACCCATGCCGAGGCATCGGCCACCGCGTCGATGACCGCCTCGGACAACACCGAGCCGCGGGCCAGGGAGACCGTCGCCGAGGCAGCGAAGCAGTCCCCGGCGCCACAGGGATCGCCGGCGGTCACCACCGGTGCGGGAACGAACATCGGCTCGCTGGCCGAGAGGGCGAGGTATGCACCGTCGCGCCCCGCGGTGACGCACACCGCCCTGGCCTGCCACTGCGACCGCAGCGCGGCGGCCAGCGTGTCGGGCTGCGGGGGCAGCTCGGCGCAGGCGGCGGTCGCCTCGGCAACGTTGGGGGTGACCAACGCGGCCCCGACGACGGGAGCGCCACCGCGCGGGTGCGGGTCCCACACCAACGTGGTGTGCCTGGCGCACTCGGTGAGTAACCGCCGAATGCCCGGGTCGCGGGTGGTGCCGGCGCCGTAGTCGGAGACCAGCACAACGTCGGCGGTGGCCAGCGCGGCACGAACGGGCTCCAGCTCAGGACGCACGGGTGCGCCGGGGCCGCCCTCGTCCAGCCGGAGCAGGGACTGCCCGGCACTGCGCACCCGGCTCTTGCACCGGGTCGGCCCCTGGTGGGGCAGGGACAACAGCTGCACCCTGGGCCGCAGCAGCTGCGCCAGCCGGTCGCCGGCCGAGTCCTGGGCCAGGGGAGCGACGAGCAGCACCTCGACGTCCTGGGTGGCACACAGCAAAGCCGCGAGTCCGGCGCCGCCCGGGCTTTCCTGCACGCCGGAGACGTCGACCACCGGTACGGGTGCGTCCGGGCACAGCCGCTCGGAGCTGCCCTGCACGTCCCGGTCGAGCATGACGTCGCCGATCACCACGATGCGTCTGCTCACGCCGGCACCGCCTTGACGTTGTCCTGCCTCAGCTGCAGGTGGGCGTCCACCGCGGCGCACACCGCGTGCACGGCGACGAGATGCACCTCCTGCACGGTGGAGGTGCAGGCGGTGGGCACGGCTAGCACCTCATCGGCCAGTGCGGCAAGCGGATTCGGTTGCGCGCCGGTCAGTGCCCATACCCGCAGTCCGATCTCCCTGCCGCGTTCGGCGGCGCGCAGCACGTTGGGACTGCGACCGCTGGTGGACAGCAGCAGCAGCACGTCCGCTGGGCGACCGTGCGCCTGCACCTGCCTGGCGAAGACCTCCTCGGCGCCGTAGTCGTTGAGAATGGCGGTGAGGCTGGAGGTTTCCGCGCTGAGGCACAGGGCGGACAGGGGCTGTCGTTCGTCGACGTAGCGGCCGACGAGCTCTGCGGTGAGGTGCTGGGCCTCGGCCGCGCTGCCGCCGTTTCCGGCCACCAGCAGCCGTCCGCCCGCCGGCAACAGCTCGCCGAGCTCGCGTCCCCACCGCTGCACCAGTGCCGCGTCCTCCTGCAGCGCAGCCAGCGCGTTGCTGAGCTCGGCGACGTGCTGCTGCATCCACTCGCCGGTGCTCATACCGGCTCCACGGCCTGGATTTGGCGGGTGAGCACCGCGGTGTAGGCCTCCTCGGTGTCCGCAGCCACCCGGTCCCAGCTGTAGCAGGCCACCGCGCGCTGGCGGGCCGCCGCCCCGAGCTCGGCCCGTAAGTCAGGGTCTCGGAGCAAGCCGCGCACCGCGCTGACCACGCTCGTGGGGTCTTTCGGGGGCACCAACACCCCGGTCTTGCCCGGCTTCACCGTGTCGAGCAGGCCGCCGACGGCACTGCCGACGAGGGGGCGCCCGCAGGCCATCGCCTCCAGCGGAACGATGCCGAACGGCTCGTACCACGGCGTGGCAACCACCACATCGGCCGAACGCAGCAACCCGGGCACGTCCACCGGGCGCACCTCGCCGACCAGACGGACCCGTTCGGCCACTCCGAGCGCGTCGGCCAGCGCCAGCAGGCGGGTCGCTTCCGGGTCGGTATCCAGCTCGTTCGCCGGGGGTCCGCCGGCCACCACCAGCTCCGTCGACGGCAGGGCCGCCAGCGCGCGGACCACCGTGTCCACGCCCTTGCGCTCGACCAACCTGCCGATGCACACCAGGCGATGCAACCCGGGTGGCCTGCCGGCGGTGGCGTCACCACTCCAGCTCGGACCTTCCGGCCGGAAGTGGTCGACGTCCACCCCGCTGGGCACGATGCGCACGTGCTCCGGCGGAATGCCCAGCGCGGTCAGCTCGGCCAGCTCATCGGTGCAGGTCGCGACCACGAGATCGACCTCCTGGGCGAGCGCGGTCTCAGTGCGCACCCGCGAGCGGGGGCTGGTGTCCGCAGGCCCCTGGTGCCGTTGTTTCACCGAGCCGAGAGCGTGAAAGGTCTGCAGCACCGGCACTTCCGCCACCCGGGCCGCGGAGATCGCAGCGACCCCGGACATCCAGAAATGCGCGTGCACCACGTCGGGGGGCGCGCTCGCCCAGGCCTGGGCGAGCCAGCGGCCGAAGGCGTCCATGTGCGGCAGCAGGTCGTCCTTGGCCATTCGCATCGCTGGTCCGGCTGGCACATGCACCACCTCCACGCCGGGGCACAGCGGAACCCGGTCGGGAAGCTCCCACCCGTCGCGCCGGGTGTAGACCTCCACCTCATGGCCGCGGGCTGCCAGCGCGCGGGCCAGCGCGGCCACGTGGACGTTCTGGCCACCGGCGTCGACTCCGCCGAGAGTTGCCAATGGGCTGGCGTGCTCGGACACCATGGCAATCTTCATTGAGCAACCTCCTTCAGCGTTGCGCTTCTTTGAGCACCGAATCCCAGTCGTCGAGGAATCGTCGGATTCCGTAGCGCTGCAGAGCGTGCTGACGCGCCACCGCTCCTCGTTGCCGTGCTTCCTCGGGGTCGTGCATCCACCGGCGCGCGGTTTGCACCAGGGTCGTCAGGTCGTTGCTCACCACACCGGCGCCGGCCGGTACGGCCTCCGGGGCCTCGGTGGTGGACAGAGCGAGAACGGGCTGCCCGATCGTCATGGCCTCGATGAGCGCCAGACCCAGGCTGGTCCACCGGTAGGGGTGCAGGTAGGCCCGGTGACTACCGAGCTCCGCGTGCATCCGCGGCTGCGGCAGGTCATCGTGCACGCGTCCGGTGAGCTGCGGTGCCCGCTGCACCAGTTCCGCCATCCCCATGCCGTACACCTCGACGTCGATCTGTTCGGCGATCCGCAGCAGGATGTCGGTGCCAGCCACCCGCCAACGGCGGACCGGTTCGTTGACCACCACGCCCAGCGACGCGCGGGCGCCGGTGTAGAGCGGCCCGGGGTCGAGCACGCCGTGTTCCACCACCCAGGTGGGGGCGTCACCGCAGTCCCACATCACCTGGTTGAAGGCGGTCACGTGCACCACCGGGATGTCGGCGCGCTGGGCCATCGGGTGCCTGCTGCCCGGCGCGGTGTCGGTGGGCGCGTTGTGTTCGACGTACACCGCGGGAATGTCGACGCCGGCGCGCAGGCCCGTCCAGCGTTGCAGGAGCTCCAGCTCGTGCGGCCGTTGCAGGACAACGACGTCGAACGCCTGCGCACCCAGCGCGTCGACGGCAACCTCTCGAGCTTTCGCCGGCCAGTCCCAGGTGCGTGCCCGACCGCGTCCGTCCGGTCCTCGATCGGGCAGCAGTGGCAACAGGTACTCGTGGTTTCCGTGCACTAAGGACGTCGTCCATGAGCCGTGCACGTGCCAGAGCAGCACTCTCATCGCGCACCTCCCAGCACCGGACAGGGGCGGGCACCCACCAGGGAGGCGACCGCGTCGGCCACGGCGGCCGGGGTGACGGTGGACAGGCAGGGGTGGCCTGGAACCGGGCAGTCTCGGGCACGGGTGTCTCGGCAGGGCGCGTCCTGGTCGCCGAGCAGCACCATGGGCACCCCGAACGGCGCCCAGCGGTCGGCGGGAACCACCGGCGAGAACAGCGACACCACCGGGGTGCCGACGGCCGCAGCGAGGTGCGCCGGCCCGGTGTTGCCAACGACGACACAGCTCGCCCGCGCGAGCACCGTCGCGAGCTCGGCGAAACTGGTTCGCCCGGCAAGATTGAGCGCACCAGGAGCGGCCGCGGCCATGGCGAGATCGAGCTCGCCCGGTCCGCCGGTGACCACGACCTCGCGGCCCTCGGCCAACAGGCGTGCGACGATGCCAGCCGCGTGTTCAGCGCCCATCGCGCGTGCGGGCACCGAAGCGCCGGGGTGCACCACCACGAACTCCGCCTCGGGCAGCGGTACTGCTGCCGGCGGCAGCGGGCTGCGCACCGCGAGCCGCCCGTCGTCCCCGGCGGGCAGGTCCGCACCGGCGGCGTGGGCCAACGCGAGGGCGGCGGGTACCTCGTGGCCACCGGTACGGCGATGGCGCACGTCGAGCAGCGAGCCCGGGTAGTCCTCGCTGGTGGCCGCCACGCGTGGGATGCCGGCCAGCCGCGCGAGCAGGGCCATCGGCAGCGGGCTCTGGTGGAAGGAGGTGAACACCACGGCCAGCTCGTAGTCAGCCGCCGCGAGCTCATCGATCAGCAGGTTCACCGCGGCGGTGTCCACCGGCGGTGGGCGGTAGCCGCTCCACGGTGCGGCGAAGACCCGGACCTCGTCCACGCCCGGCAGCAGTCGCGCGGCGGCGGCACCGGCGGGGGACACCAACACGTCCAGGCGCTGCGCGCCGTGGGCCAGGGCGCGCAGCGCCGGGCCGGTGAGCAGCACGTCGCCGTCGCTGTCCAGCCGCACTGCCAGTACCCGGCTCACCGCGGCACCTGCTCACCGTGCAGCAGCGTCGCGACCGCAGCCGGCAGATCCGCGGCCACCACGGGTGCGTCGCGCACCTCCTCGGGACGGGTGGCCGCGGTGGGCACCAGTACCGCACGGGCACCCGCCGCCCTGGCCGCCTCGACGTCGGCGCCGATGTCGCCGATGAGCGCGCACTGCTGCGGCGACACGCCGAGCTCACGCGCCGCCTGTAGGACCATCCCCGGTTGGGGCTTTCGACAGCGGCAGCCGTCCTCGGGACCGTGCGGGCACACCTGCCAGGTGGCGAAGGGGCCGAGTTCCGCCTCCACCTTCGCGTTCACCGCGGCGACCTGCTCCCGGGTGAGCAACCCACGGGCGATGCCGGACTGGTTGCTGACCACCCCGAGAGCCAGTCCGGCACCCCGGGCGGTGGCCAAGGCGGGGTAGGCGCCGTCCACCGCCCGTACTGCATCCGGCTCACCGTTGTAGGGAACGTCGTGCACCAGGGTGCCGTCCCGGTCGAAGAGCAATGCGCGCAGCGGCGGCGGCCAGGCGAGCGCCCCATGACGGTGGCGCCACTCGCCGCGCAGCCGGTGGGCGACGGCGGCGGGGGGGATAGCCACGCTGGTCAGCAGCATGCGCCGCAGCTCCGGCCACCACTCCCGCTCGCCCGGCCGCGGCCCGGGCGCAAGCCGCTGGCGCGCGAAGTCGGCCGTCAGTGCGGCCCAGCCGAGGCCGGCAGTCCGGGCCAGGAGCGGACGGCGGGACAGCAGGGCACTGGCAGCGACAAGTCCCGCGGCCGTGGTTGCGGTGTGCCAGCGCAGCCGCCCCGCCGGAGCCTGCGCACGCGGACGCCAGCCGCGCCCGTGCAGCCGGTGCATCAGTGCGTCGTCGGCGTTGCCGCGCTGGACCCGCAGGCTGACCAGATCATCGGCGGGACGCACCGGGTGGCGGGTCGTGCGTTGTCCGCGGACCAGGCGCCAGCCGGCGCGCTGTACCCGCAGCGCCAGATCGGCGTCCTCCCGATAGGCGCGGGGGAAGCGTTCGTCGAAGCCGTGCACCTGCTCCAGCGCGGCGCGCCGGTAGGCCATGTCCGCGGTCGCCCACGCCGCCTGCTGCAGGCCGGCGGTACCGCGCTCCCAGTCGGTCGGACGCCGGTCGGCGGGCAACGGAACGTGCAGCCGCGCCTGGCAGCCGCCGACCTCGGGTGCACATCCGCCGAGGTCGGTGGCCAGGTGTTGTGCCCAGTCGGCAGGCAGCTCCACGTCGTCGTCCAGAAAGCACACCCATTCCGCGGTGCTCAGCTGCCAGCCCAGGTTGCGCGCCGCGGCCGGCCCGCGGCCGAAACCCCGGACCACCCGTGGTCGCCAGGCCGCGTCCACCAGCAGGTCCATGCCCTGCACTGCCCCGGTGCGATCGTCCACCACGATCACCTCGCTGGGTGGCGAGGTTGTCTGGCTGGTCAGCGTGTCCAGCAACCGGTGCAGGCTCGGGCGGCCGAGCGAGGGAATCACCACCGCGTACTCGAGGTTGCTCACGGCTGCCCACCACCGAACATCTCCCGCCGCCGCACCAGGTGGGGTCCGAGCACCAGCGCGTCGACGGGAGCGGAACCGAACACCTCCAGCGCGTCCCGCGGGTCGTCCACCATGGGACGCCCGGCCGTGTTCAGGCTGGTGTTCACCACCACGGGCACACCGGTGCGGGCGGCGAACGCGCGCAGCAGTGCGGCGATCGCCGGGTTGCCCGCTTCATCGACCGTCTGGATGCGTGCCGTGCCGTCCACATGCACCACAGCCGGAATTCGGTCGGTCCACTCCGGACGGACATTGTGGACGAACAACATGTAGGGGCTGGGCAACGGGCCGTCGGTGAAGATCTCCGCTGCCCGCTCGGCCAGCACCATGGGCGCGACCGGGCGGAACTGTTCGCGGCCCTTCACGTCGTTGAGCCGCTCGAGGTTCTCGGCGTGCATCGGGTTGGCCAGTAGCGAACGATGACCCAAGGCCCGCGGTCCGTACTCGCTGCGCCCGTTGAACCAGGCCACCACGCCGTTGGCCGCCAGCACATCGGCGACCTCACCGGCCAGGTCATCCGGCGTGGTGAACGCCACCGCGGCGCGGCGCAGCGACGCCGCCAGCTCCTCGTCGGACCAGCCCCGTCCGAGCGCCGCGGACGGCATCGGCTCCGGCAGCTCGCCGCCGTCGGCGCTGGCCTGCAAGGCGGAGCCCAGTGCGGTTCCCGCGTCTCCTGCCGCGGGCTGCACCCAGACGTCCTCGAACGGTGTCTCGCGCCAGATACGGGAGTTGGCCACGCAGTTCAGCGCGGTGCCGCCGGCCATGGTGAGCACCCGGTCGCCGGTCTGGGCATGAAGCCAGCGAGCCAGGTCGACGAGCACCTCCTCCAGCCGCTGCTGCACGGATGCGGCCAGATCGGCGTGCATAGGTGACCAGCTGCCGTCGTCGATCCGCGGCGGTGCCCACCGCGTCCAGTCCAGCTCCTCGGCGACGAACCCGCCGTCGCCGGTCGCCTTGATCAGCTCCCGCAGCTCCTCGAGGTGGCGCGGCCTGCCGTAGGAGGCCAGAGCCATCACCTTGAACTCGTCGCTGGAGCGCAGGAACCCGAGGTGCTCGGTGAGGGACTCGTACAACAGGCCCAACGAGTGCGGAAGCTGCTGGCTGGCAAGGATGTCCAGCGCGCCGTCACGGTAGGTGCCGGCCAGGTGCGAGGCGCTTTCCCCGCGACCGTCCAGCACCAGCACGCTGCTGCGCGGATGCGGGCAGGCCAGGCCGGCCGAGGCGGCGTGCGCCACGTGGTGCGGGACGAACTGCACCTGCGCGGGGTCGAGTCCGGGCAGGGCGGTGGCCAGGAACTGCGGTGCTCGACGGGCATAATCCAGTCGCAGCGTGTCCCAGGGATCACTCTCGATGGGCTTGGCCAGCGCAGGGTCGAAGGAGTAGGTGACCGCATCGAGGTCAGCCGGTTTCAGGCCGGCCGCCTGCAGGCACCAGCGCATGCTCAGCTCGGGAAGCTCCCAGGCGGAGAAGGGCACGGGTCGCTTGCCGTGCTTGCGCCGACTGAACCGTTCCTCCTCAGCGGCAGCCAGCACCCGGCCGTCCACCACGAGAGCGGCGGCCGGGTCGTGGAAAATCGCGTTCACCCCGAGCACTCGCATATGTCGAAACGTTCCACACAGGAGTGAGCTCCGCAGATCGAACGGTCAACCGCAGCTCGCAGCCCTTCGCGTCGTGCTGGCGGCCGAAGCCCTCGACCCGGCGCCGGTCGAGTGACAAGCACTGCGGCCGGCGCGACCGGGTTCTCGGGTAATGGTTGGTGGGGTCAGCCCCACTCGAAGCCTTTGCGCATGGTGTTCACCTCCTCGTGTAGTGCCGGTGATTGGTTGCGGTGGGTCAGCCCCACTCGAAGCCCTTGCTCATCGCGCTCACCTCCTCAATCTGTTACGTCGGCAACACCGACGGTGATGATCCTTTGCCGGAATGATTAAGGCCACCGCAGCCCCCCCCCGACTCGGCACCGAATCGGAGCCTCCTGCGGTAGTGTTCGACCGGCGGCGCGGCTCGCGGCGGATGACTGACAACCGGACAGTGCGGCTTCGCCGATGGTTGCGTCGCACGTCATCCACGGGAGGGAGCACGCCGGTGGCACCCACGACCGCAAGCTCCGCCGGGGACGACGTGCGGGCCATTTCTTCACGGCGCGTTCGCCATTGGCCGTTCTGGTCGCTCAACGGCTGGGCAAAGGCATTCTTGCTCGGCGTCGAGGTGCTGGCGGTTGTCCTCACCGTCGTGGCCGTCATGGCCGTCGTCACCAGCGGGATGAAGGCTGAAGAACTCGGTCGATTCGCGCTGCTCAGCGTGCTGGCGATCGGCTATGCCGAGGCCGCCGACCGGGTGGAGCGACTCAAACGGTTCCTCGGCAGCGACCGCGTCTGGTCGAACCAGACCACCATCTGGGTGTTCGCCGCCGCACTTGTCCTCCCAGCCGGGTATGCCGCCGCCGTGGTTGCCCTCGTCTACACGCACGTCCTCATCCTCGGACGCCGACACCAGGCGGTTCGCCCGCACCGCCTGCTGTTCAGCGCCGCCACGATGATGCTCGCTGCGCTCGCCGCCGCGGCCCTAGCCGACAACGCCAGCGGGTGGTTGACCATGGGTGACGGCCCCGCCGCGGCGTTGACCACCGCAGCGGCCATGGCCCTCTTTCCGTTGGTCAATCTGGGCGTCCTGGTCGTGGGCATGGCGATCGCTACCCGAGCCGAGAAGCTCGCTGCCATCCTGCCGGCCAGAGATGTCGTCGGCTTCGAATTCGTCACCATTGTGCTGGGCGTCGTCACGGCCCAGTTCGTGTTGCACACGGTGTGGCTCACCCCGGTAATTCTGGTCCTGGTTGCCGCGCTGCATCGCAGTTCGCTGATCAAGGAACTGCAAATTGCGGCCGCAACCGATCTCAAGACGGGTTTATTGAATGCCGGCACCTGGCGGGAACGGGCCACCCAGCAGCTGAGCTACGCCAGCCGGGTATCCGGCCCGGTCGCCGTGCTGCTCATCGACCTCGATCACTTCAAGACAGTCAACGACACCCAGGGCCACTTGGCCGGCGACGAGTTGCTCGTCAAGGTCGCCGGCGCGGTTCGTCGGCAGAACCGCAGCCACGAGGTTCTCGGTCGCTTCGGTGGGGAAGAGTTCATCGTCTTCCTGCAGGGAGTCACGCTCAGCGAGGCGGTTGCCGTCGCCGAACGACTGCGCACGCGCATCGCCGAGGTGACGACCATGCACGGCGCGGGTGTCACGGCGTCGATCGGCGTCGCGCATGCGGCTTCCGGACGCGGGATTTTGCTCGCCGAGCTCATCGGGTGCGCCGACCGAGCACTGTACGAGGCGAAGGCCGCAGGACGTGACCGGGTGCGGAGAACCATTGCGCTTCCCGCAGTTCCCGCCGGCCGAAACGAGATGACACCAGGCCGCTGAGCAGCGGTGGCTGCCATGATCGAGTGCGAAGATCACTTCCTGGGTAACGTCCGCACGGTGACAGCGCAAACCTCCATAGCGACAACCTCCATGACCACGATGCCACGCGTAGCCCAACACCTCATTGGCGGCGAGCTCGTGCCAGCACGAGGAAGTCGGGAGCTGCCGACGACCAACCCGGCCAACGGAGAACCCGGCGCGGTGCTGGTGCCGGCCACCGACGAAGAAGTCCATGCCGCGGTAGCGGCCGCGGACTCCGCACGGGCGCTGTGGCGACGTACTCCGCCACCGGACCGGGCGGACGCCCTGCGCGCGGCGGCGCGAGCCATCCGAGCCGATGTCGACCACCTCGCCGCGGTGCTGTGCGCCAGCACGGGCCGCTTGATCGCCGAGGCGAGGAGCTCGGCGGAGGTAGCGGCCGATCTCTTGGACGAGGCCGCCGTGAGCGGGCTGCTCGACGCCGGGCGCTCGCTCGCCGGTGATCCGGCAGCAGTCGACCTGGTGCGCCGCGAGCCCCGGGGTGTCGTCGCCGTGCTCACGCCATGGAACGACCCGTACCCGGCTACGGCCGGACTGCTCGCCGCGGCCCTGGTCATGGGCAACACGGTTGTCCACAAGCCGTCCGAGCGTTGCCCGGCGCCGGGGTGGGAGCTGGGCAGCCGCATCGCCCGTTGCTTGCCCGACGGCGTGCTCAACGTGCTGACCGGCGACGGCGCTGTCGGCGCGGCGGTGGTGGCCGACGAGCGAGTGCAGGTCGCTGCCCAGGTCGGCAGCACCGCGACGGGGCGCGACATCGCAGCAACGGTCGGCGCCCGCGGAGGACGAGTGCTGCTGGAGAACGGCGGCAAGGATCCGCTGCTCGTCGACGTCGGCGTCGATGCACGCTGGGCCGCCCAGCAGATCGCCACCGGAGCGTTCACCAACGCGGGGCAGTTGTGCACCTCGGTGGAGCGGATTTATCTGCACAGCGACATATCCGACGCTGTTCTCGGCGAGCTCATCGCCATTGCCGAGCGCATGGTCGTGGGTGATCCGGCGGACCCGGCAAGCGAACTCGGGCCGCTGGTGGACGAACGCCAGTTGCGCGTGGTGGCCGAGCAGGTCGACGCGGCGGTGGCCGCGGGCGCGCATTGCCTCACCGGCGGAGCCCGGCTGGACCGCCCGGGAAGTTGGTACCCGCCCACGGTGCTCACCGGCTGCACCCCCGAGATGGACCTGCTCACCAAGGAGACGTTCGGGCCGGTGGCCGCCGTGACCGTGGTCGCCGACTTCGACGAGGCCCTGCAACTGGCCTCCGCAGGCGTATACGGCCTGGCTGCGACGGTGCTCACGCCCCGGATGGATCATGCCGCGCGCGCCGTGCAGGAACTGGAAGTGGGCACCGTCAAGGTCAACGCCGTCTTCGGCGGGGCCCCCGGCGGTTCGGCCGACCCCCGGAGGGACAGCGGCTCAGGGCCCGGCTTCGGACCCGCGCTGCTGGGCGAGCTCAGTGCCCTCAAGGCCGTGCACATCGAGCCCGCACCACCAGGCTGATGGAGTCCCGCGTCAGTGTCGTGATGATGACTCGGGACCGTCGCGAACAAACGCTGCACGCACTGGCGCGGCTGCGTGCGCTGCCGGAGCAGCCGCCGATCATCGTGGTGGACAACGGGTCGACCGACGGGACGGCGGACGCGGTTCGAGGTCGCTTCCCGGAGGTGACGGTGCTGCAACCCGGCTCGAACCTCGGCGCGGTGGCCCGCACGGTGGGGGTGCGCGCCGCCGAGACCCCCTATGTGGCCTTCAGCGACGACGACTCCTGGTGGGCCGCGGGCGCGCTGACTCGGGCCGTCGAGCACTTCGATGCCGCGCCCCGCCTCTCGCTACTGGCCGCCCGCCTGCTGGTGGGACCGGAGGAGCGGCTGGACCCGGTGTGCGCGGAGATGGCCGCGAGCCCGCTGCCCGTGAGCTCGGATCTGCCCGGTCCGTCGGTGCTGGGGTTTCTCGCCTGCGCGGCAGTGGTGCGCAGGCGCGCGTTCTTGCAAATGGGCGGTTTCCATCCGCTCATCTTCTTCGTCGGCGAGGAGACGGTGCTTGCGCAGGATCTGGCATCCGCCGGCTGGGGTTTGTCCTATGTGGATGATGTGGTGGCTCACCATCATCCCCAGGAGGGCGCGAACCGGGAACAGCGCCAGCTCGTGCAGCTGCGCAACGCCCTGCTCGCCCTGTGGATGCGTCGACCGCTGCCTGTTGCGCTCGCCCGTACGGGAAGGGCGCTGCTTCAGCATCGGCAGCGCCGCGCGGTCGGCTTCGTGCTGCGCCGACTGCCCGCGACCCTGCCGGAACGCCGCCGGTTGCCCGCGTGGGTGGAGGAGCAGATGCGGGTGCTGGAAAAGCAGTCATGAGCGAGCCCCGCGTCGGGGTCGTCGTCATCACCCACAACCGCTGCTCCGAGCTGGATCACACCCTGAGCAAGCTCGCCGCGCTCCCGGAACGCCCGATGGTGGTGGTGGTGGACAACGGTTCCACCGACGGCACTACCAAGATGATCCGTGCCCGTCACCCGCAGGTGACCCTGCTGAGCCCGGGACAGAACCTGGGCGCCACCGGCCGCAACCTCGGGACCGCGCTCGTTGACGCGCCCTATGTCGCCTTCTGTGACGACGACACCTGGTGGGACGGAGGTTCGCTGTCCCGGGCGGCTGACCTGTTCGACCGGTATCCGACGCTGGCCGTGCTCACCGCGCACATCCTCGTGGAACCCGGCGGCCGGGACGATCCCATCTGCGAGGAACTCCGCCGATCCCCCCTGCACCACCCAGCGGGCCTGCCCGGATATCCCCTGCTGAGTTTCCTTGCCGGCGCCTCGGTACTGCGGCGCGCTGCGTTCGAGGAGGCGGGCGGCTTCTCGGCCCGGCTGTGGCTGGGCGGCGAGGAAGAGCTGCTCGCCGCCGACCTCGCCTCGGCGGGCTGGTCCATGGCCCACGTTCCCGAGCTGGTCTGCCACCACCACCCCTCGGTCGCGCGGGACGCCCACCTGCGCCGCAGGCACGGCATCCGCAACACCCTGTGGTTCACCTGGCTACGTCGACCCTGGCCGGCCGCGATGCGCCGCACCGCCTTCCTGGCGCGCAGTGTGCCCAGAGACCGGTTGTCGCTCAGAGGATTTCTCGACGCGCTGCGGGGGCTGCCGTGGGTGCTGGCGCAGCGTCGGGTGGTTCCACCCGATGTCGAGCAGGGTTATCTGCTGCTGGAGGACATGCAGCGGCGTTCCACCGCGCGCCGTTACGTGTCGTAGCCCATGCGCGCCCTGGTCGTCGGCTGGTCGAGTGTGCTGCACGGTGAGGCCACCGCGGGCGACGTCCTCAGCATGCAGGCGGTAGCCGGTGCGCTCGCCGCCCACCGGATCGAACACGAGCTCGCGTGGAGCGCGGTGATGTGCCCGCCCGGCGGGCTCCGGCTCGACGACGCCGACCCGTCCCGGTACACCCATCTGCTGTGGGTGTGCGGACCACTCACCGGTGCGGCGCCGGCCGCCCTGCATGCCCGCTTCGCGCATTGTCGCCGGATCGCCGTGGGCGTCAGCCTTGTCGATGCGAACGCTGCGACGGTGACCGGTTTTCACCACGTCATTGCCCGCGACGGGCCGGACACGACGCCGCAGCGCGACCTCGCGGCGCGCGTGCCGCAGCCCGGCGTGCCGGTGATCGGGGTTTACCTCACCGAGGGCCAAGCCGAGTACGGCGAACGACGTCGACACGGCGAGGTGAGCGCACGGGTGCAGGAATGCTTGGCGCAGTGGGACATCGCCGGTATCGAGCTCGGTACCCGACTAAATCCCCGTGATTGGCGGATGCCGTCCACGTCCGCGCAGGTCGAGTCGCTGCTCCGCCGGGTGGATGTGGTGGTGACCATGCGGCTGCACGGTCTGGTGCTGGCGCTGAAGAACGGGATCCCAGCGGTGGCGCTCGATCCGGTCGCCAGGGGAGGCAAGGTCAGTGCGCAGGCGCGGGCCTGGGCCTGGCCCGCCGTGGTGGGGGAGGAGCGGATCGACGACGGCGAACTTCGCCGGCAGCTGCGCTGGTGCCTCTCACCGGCGGGCCGGGCGGCGGCCGCGGCGGCACGCGCGCAGGCCCACACCGCGGGGCAGGGCCAGCTCGACCGGCTGTTGGTCGCGCTGCATCAGTGAGCGAGGCGTGGGGCAGGCCGAGCTCCGGCTATGCCCAACCGGACATGAGCAGGGCGAGCTCGCGCCGCCACAGCGCACAGGCCACCACCATCGTTCCGGTCGACGGATTGCGGGCGGCCGCGCTGCCGCGGGCTACCTCGACCAGTGCCGAACTCAGCACACTCATCCGAATCTGGTGTCGCTGCGAGAGGGCCAGCAGCATCTGCCGGGCCTGTTCGAGGCTGCACTGTTGCAGGGAAGCCAAGAGTTGGAGTGCTTCGAGCATGCGGCCTGTCGGAGTCATCGCTTTATGCGTCGTAGTCGTCATTCGGCCGGATGCACGGTTCGTGCCGTGACCGCAGGCAGGTAGGGCTGGTGAACACCGGGCAGCGGGCCGCTGGCTGAGGGTGCGGCGCCGTAACGGTGGTGCATGTACACCAGATTGCCGTGCCGGTCGCGGGCCGGGAGACGGCTCTGCGGGTTGCGGACCAACTGGTAGCGCGAGCTGCCTCGCTCGTCGTCCAGCTCGATGTCCTCGGGCAGTGGACTGTCCGACATGAGAATCCAGCGGCGGCCGTGAGCGGGGCCGCAGTATGCCCGTGCCGCCAGGGTGATGTCGCCGTCGGGCGGTGGGAAAGATGTTGGAAGAGCAGGACTTACGGATGTCATGTCGCTACTCCAGCCGCCAGAATATTGCGGTCGGCTGTGGCTTAACCAACGTGACGAGGCACACATAACGGGCGCGCCCTGGTTATGTTAGGTCGGCAGTGAGCCGGCACGCAAGCTGCCGAGCGGGTCCGGTTCTCGGCGCGCGAAAGCGCCGAGTGGGGTGCATGGTGGTGGCGAGGACGCCGGGAGCGCCATCGGATCGCCCACCACGATCCCAGGTGCTCTCGCCGCAGGGCCGGATGTGTGGGAGGTGGCAGGGTGACAGCGATCGTGTGGCGCCGTAGCGGGGAGCTGAACGCTGAGCAGGGTGCGGCGATCGAGCCGGCCCCGTGACCGAGGCCCAGCCCGCCGCCGCGCGCGACAGCATCACCTTCATCGGCACCGCAACGACGCTCATCCGGCTCGGGGGTTTCACCATCCTCACCGACCCCAACTTCTTGCACCGCGGGCAACGGGCCTACCTGGGCAAGGGGCTCTGGTCTAAGCGCCGTACCGAGCCGTCGATGCAACCGACCCAGCTGCCGAAGCTGGATGCCGTGGTGCTCTCGCACCTGCACGGCGACCACTTCGATCGGGTCGCACGCCGCGGACTCGACAAGTCCGTGCCCATCATCACCACGGGCCACGCCCAGCGGCACCTGAGCAAGTGGGGCTTCACCGCACACGGGTTGACCAACTGGGAGGGCTACGAGCTGCACCGCGAAGACGGCGAGAGCCTCACTGTGGAGTCGCTGCCCGCGATCCACGCCAGGGGAGTCATGGGCAGGTTGTTGCCGCCGGTGATGGGCTCCCTGCTCGTGCACCGGAGCAACGGAGAGATACGTCAGCGGGTCTACCTCACGGGCGACACTTTCACCGGAGGCCACCTCGACGCGATCCACGCGCGACATCCCGAGGTGGACGTGGCCGTGGTGCATCTGGGCGGTACCCGGGTGCTGCTGCACACGGTCACGATGGATGCCCCGCAAGGCGTGGACTTTCTGCGCCGGATCCAGCCCCGCACCGCCATCCCGGTGCACTACGACGACTATCCGGTCTTCCGCTCGCCGCTGTCGCAGTTCCTCAGCGCCGCCAGGGATGCCGGCTTCGGCCCAGCGCTTCGGGTACCCGCCCGCGGCGAGACGCTCACGTTGTGAACACCGATCTGGAGGTCCTGATGACAGAGTCCCGAGCAACACCGCCCGAGCCGATTCCCGGCGCACCCAGCAGCGGCACGCCCACCGTGCAGGAGCCGACGCAGCCGCGACCGCCGTTGCCGCCCAAGGCGGACCAGCGCTCGCCCGAGGAGGTCTCGCCCACCGGCACCCCGACCGGCGCGCCGGCCGGTGCCCGGGCGCAGTCGGGGGAGTACCTCACCACGGCGCAGGGGATACGGCTCTACGACACCGACCACTCGCTGAAGGCAGGGGAGCGCGGTCCGACGCTGCTGCAGGACCACCACTTCCGCGAGAAGATCATGCATTTCGACCACGAGCGCATCCCCGAGCGAGTGGTGCACGCGCGCGGCGCCGGAGCGCACGGGGTGTTCCGGTCCTACGGTGCCGCGGCCTCGCTGACCACCGCCGGCTTCCTGGCACCCGACGTCGAAACCCCGGTCTTCGTGCGGTTCTCCACCGTCGCCGGGTCGCGCGGATCGGCCGACACGGTGCGCGACACCCGGGGTTTCGCGACGAAGTTCTACACCGACGAGGGGACCTTCGACCTCGTCGGCAACAACATCCCGGTGTTCTTCATCCAGGACGCCATCAAGTTCCCCGACATCGTGCATGCCGTGAAACCCGAACCCGCACGGGAGATTCCCCAGGCCCAGAGTGCCCACGACACCTTCTGGGACTTCGTCTCGCTGCACACCGAGGCCCTGCACCACGTGATGTGGCAGGTGTCCGACCGGGCCATTCCGCGGTCGTTTCGCACCATGGAGGGTTTCGGCATCCACACCTTCCGGTTGGTCAACGACGCCGGGGAGACCACGCTGGTGAAGTTCCACTGGAAGCCCGCGCTCGGCGTGCACTCGCTGGTGTGGGAGGAAGCCCAGTTGACCGCCGGGATGGACCCGGACTTTCACCGCCGTGACCTCGCCGATGCCATCGAATCCGGGGCGTACCCGGAGTGGGAACTCGGGGTGCAGACTTTCCCCGACACCGAGGACCAGACGTTCGAGGGCATCGACCTACTCGACCCCACGAAGATCGTCCCCGAAGAGCTGGCGCCCGTGCAGCCCGTCGGCAAGCTCACCCTGGACGCGAATCCGACCAACTTCTTCGCAGAGACCGAGCAAATCGCGTTTCACCCCGGCCACCTGGTCCCCGGTATCGACGCCACCGACGACCCGCTGCTGCAGGGCCGGCTGTTCTCCTACCTCGACACCCAGCTGAGCCGGCTCGGTGGTCCCAATTTCGGGCAGATTCCCATCAACCGGCCGCATGCGCCGGTGAACGACATGTTCCGCGACGGCATGCACCAGACGGCGGTGCACGGCGGCGCCGCGCCCTACCGGCCGAACTCGCTGGACGGCGGCAACCCGTTTCCCGCTGACGGCGCCAGCCACGCCTTCATCGACGTCCCGCACGCCATGGCCGGCGACGCCAGAAAGGTGCGTGCGGCACCGGCGTCATTCGCCGACCACACCAGCCAGCCGCGGATGTTCTGGCTGAGTCTGAGCCCGGTGGAGCAGCAGCACGTCATCCAGGGCTTCACGTTCGAGCTCGGGAAGTGCTACGAGAGCGCGATCCGGGAGCGGATGCTGCAGGTGCTGGCCAACGTCGACCCGCAGCTGTGCGCCGGAGTCGCCACCGGACTCGGACTGTCCGCACCTTCCGGAACGCAGGAACTCGCGGACGTACAGCCGAGCCCGGCGCTGAGCCAGCTCGGACGGAGCTGGCCGACCACCGGACGAGTGATCGGCATCGTCGCCGACGAGAACAGTGACCTGGCGGCGGTGCAGACGGTGCGCGACGCGATCCAGCAGGGCGGAATGGTGCCACTGGTCATCGCCCCGCACGGCGGAACCATCGGGGCCGGCACCGGCACGCTGGTGGTGCAGCGCACCTTCCTGACGGCCCGCTCGATCGAGTTCGACGCGATCCTGCTCGCCGGGTCCGCCGCTCCTGCCCCGGACGCCGTCGACGGCCTGGATGCGAAGGCCGGGGACCCGGCCCATCAGAACGGCCTGGTCGACCCGCGGGTCTCGCTCATGCTGGCCGAGGCGTTCCGGCACGCAAAGGCGCTCGGGGGATGGGGCAATGCCGAAGAAGCCCTGACGCTGGCCGGTTGCCCCTCGGAGGCGCCGGGCATCGTGCTGGCCGACGATCCGAGCGCGGTCCTGGACCAGGTGGTGCAGCTGCTCGGCACGCATCGGGTCTGGGAGCGCTTCGACAGCTGACGGACCCCCGTTCCGACCGCCCCCCGTGTCCATGACGCTGGGGGCGGTCGGCTCCGGTCAGCTCAGGCTTGCAGTTCGGTGAGCACGAGGGAGATCTCCTCCAGCAGCTCCCGGGCCAGGAAGCCCAAGCGGCCGACCCGCGCGGTCAGCCGATCACCGGCGGCGCCGTGCAGGTGGGTGGCCCAGCACATCGCCTGCGCGGGTTTGGTGCCCCGGGCCAGCAGGCCGGCCACCGCACCGGCCAGCACGTCACCGCTGCCGGAGGTGCCGAGCCCCGGGTGGCCGGTGGGCACCGTCCACCGACCACCGTTGGCATCGGCAATCCCGTTGTGGCAGCTGACGACGGCCCCGTAGCGTTCCGCGACCCGGGCGGCCGTCTTCACCGGATCACCCAGCTCGTCCGCGTCTTCCTCCAGCAGCCGGGCTGCCTCCGACTGGTTCGCGGTGAGCACCCCGGCACCGACGCGGAGCGCAGCGACCGAGGCCAACAGGGCCGCACCCGGAGTGGTGCGGGCGCCGCCGATCACCAGAACCTGGCCGCGGCTGTGCTTGGATCCCGCCGCTTCCGGCAGTCGCCCAGTCGCGGAGCAGCGCGGGGGTGACGACCTTGATAGGGGAGGGGCTCATCCGGCTACCCCGTCGCGCTCGGTGGGGGTGTGCTGCCATGGGCGCGGAGATGGTCCTGGGCGTTGAAGCGGTCCAACTGCCAGGGCCCGGAGCCCTCCGATCGCAACAGCCGCGTGACGGAGGTATTGACCACCGTGCTCGTGCGGGCGATCTCGAGGACTTGGGCCTCGCTCATGCCTTCGCAGATGTAGCGGGTCATCACGATCACCGCGTCGTGCCCCACGACGAGGACCCGGCTACCGTGCTCGGTGCGCTCCAGGTCGGCCAGCCAGGAACGCAGCCGCAAAATGACGTCCGCCCAGGACTCGCCGCCGGGCGGCCGGTGGTAGAACTTGCCCAGCCAACGCCGGCGCTGCTCCTCCTCGGGGAACCGCACCCGCCGCCCGCGTACGGTCAGCAGATCAAGTACCCCCAGCTCCCGGTCGCGCAGGCGCTCGTCCACCCGCTCCGGAAGGGGCAGGCCGGCCTCGTCCAACGCAAGCTTGGCCGTCTGCCTGGCGCGGATATACGGCGAGCACCACAACGACTGCGGCCGACGCTGGGGCGGCAGCTCGGCCAGCCACCGGCCAAAGGTTCGCGCCTGCTCACCGCCGAGGGGGGACAACGGGACGTCGGCGTCGCGTTGGTCGATGTCGATCACCTCGGCGCCGGCGGCCTCGGCCCGTTCACGCGCGACGTTGCCGGCACTCTCGCCGTGGCGTACCAAGAGCAGCTCGATCGGACCCATGCCGGGACCGTACCCACCGTGCTGCGGCGCCACCCGGTGAACCGTGGTGCTCAGCCGGGCAACTCTTTGGAGTAGTAGGAGGACATCAGGTCCGAGGCGCTCCAGCAGGGCCTGAGCCGAGAAGTAGGTGAGCGCGATGACGGCGCCCTTGGTGGCGGAGTAGTCGATGAGCGTCTTGTTGCCCCGCAGCCCGTTGATCGACCCAGTGTTGATCAACGCTCCACCGCGCGGTCAACGCTCCACCGCCGCCCTGGTGGCGTAAAGAAATTTGTTGATGTTGGTGGCGAACGTGCGCCGCCACTGTTCGCTGGTCAGGCCGGCGAAGTCCTGGACGGGCTCCTGGTAGGCCACGTTGTTCACCACCACATCCAGCCCGCCGAGCTCGGAAAAGCTGCGGTGTACCACCTCGACGCATTGCTCCTCGCTGGCCAGGTCGCCAGGAAAGAGCACGCATGGGCGACCTTCGGCGGCCACCAGGCACCGGGCGTGCTCCGCGTCGTCGTGCTCGGCGAGGTAGGCGATGGCCACATCGGCGCCCTCCTTCGCGAACGCGGCGGCCACGGCTCGCCCGATGCCGGAGTCTCCGCCGGTGATCAGCGCCTTCTTGCGGCGAGTAATCCTCGACCGGTGTAGCTGCGCATTTCGTCGTGCGGTTGTTCCGCCATGTCGCCGGTCTGGCCGGGGTAGTCGATGGTGCGCGGGGCATGGGGAGTGTCGCCGTCCATAGGTCTGCTCCAGCCGTCGTTCGGGGGCATGGCTCCGTGCCGAATTACATCGGGGGTCAGCTAGCGGGTGCGATCTCCACCCGGTACTTCTTGTCGTAGTTGACGCTGAGGAGTGCGGCGTGGATGTCGCCGTCCATGTCGTCGAGATCGGCGTCGTCCCGGCTGTAGAGGTAACGCCCGGAGGTGACGGACCCGCGGGGGTGGCCGTCGGCCTGGCCGCCCACGTAACCGCGCACCGCGCGCAGTGCAGCGTCGGCGGAGCCACCGCGTTCCACCGGTTGCGACAGCGTCACCTGGAAGTTCGCCATCGCTACGACTTCCGCGAGCGAGCCGTCTCCCGGTCATTGGCCTTCTGGATGGCCTTCACCAGCTCGTCTTTGCTCATGGTCGAGCGGCCGGAGATGTCCAACCGGCGCGCAACGTCCTGCAGGTGCTTCTTGGATGCGTTGGCGTCCACCCCGCCGGCCGTCGGCCGCTGGGTGTTCTTACCTCCCTCGGCCTGCTTGTCCGAGGGGCCCTTCTCGTCCTTGGGCTCCCAGTGGTCGCCCACCTTCTCGTGCGTGTGCTTCAGCGCCGAGTAGGCAACCCGGTTCGCACGCTGCTCGTCGACGTACTCCTTTGCGGCCGAGTCATGCGCCTTCGCGAAAGTGCGCTTCGCCTTCCCGTCGGAGCGCTGCAGGGTGCTGGGCAGCTCGCTCTCTTTCGCCTTGCCTTGCTTCGTCGTCTTGGGCATCTCCGGTCTCCTTTGCTCGGCGATGGGCCAAGATGTACCACCGGTGGCGGGTCGACGCAGATCGAAATCGTCGCAGTGATATCGGGTTCCGCTTCGCCGAGCCACACCTCTCGCGGTCAACCCGGCTAGGTTGTGCCGATGCGCAGACAGGCAGCCGTCGTTGCACTTCTCACGGCCCTTGTCATACCTGCCGTCGGCGCCTGCGGGAGCAGCGACCACGACACTGCCGCTGCGGCCTCGCCCACCTCGACCACGACGACCAGCGCCGCCGTCCCGGTTCTACGGGAGGTGCTCGACAACGACCTGTCCCCGCCGGGTGCCTCGGGCAGCGCTGCGGCGCGCGCTTAGTGGGCTGACCGCGGCTAGGGAGGTGGCAGCCCGGTGCTCACGTACACGGTGACGTAGGCGCCAGGGATGGCAGGCCCGGTGATGCTCTGTCCGAACACCGTGCCGCGGACACTGCCG
>JAABVA010000374.1_pt1 | contig 57972 bp, 49 predicted proteins | sample 5560331 | NCBI WGS metagenome assembly JAABVA01 (sample SAMN12812661, study PRJNA571458) | rock metagenome | isolation source: Antarctica rocks | place: Antarctica: Victoria Land, Mt New Zealand sud | collected 2016-01-07
CCGACTGCTTCAGCACGGCCACAATCTGCTCCACAGAAAAACGCTTCTTCTTCATGGCAAAATCTCCTCTCGGATTTTGCCGAAGACTAACATTTGCCTTGGTCTAGAAATACCGGGGCCGATCACCTCCATTCCTATCCAAAAACCCTCCCTTCCGTTGCCCCCTACGTGGCGCAACCCACACCTCCGCCCTGCTATAGTAAATACAGCAAGATCACAGGAGCCCGGCGACCAGCCGGGCTTCCGCACGTCAGGAGGGGGTACTTCGCGGTCTAAGTACCCTCGTTCGAAGACTTTGAGTACAAAGTACGGGGGGAGGGGTACATGGCATTCACACGCGTCACGATACAGCGTTCTATCCGATCTATCCTCTGTCCCACGCTCCTTCTGTCCATCCTCGGCGCTGCCCACGCCCAGCTCCCCGCAGGCACCTCCGACGCCAGCAGCTCCAGCTCCCAGCCCCGGCCGCAAGCCAGGCAGGAAGACCCCGCCCGCACTGAAGCCGCCGACGCTCTCAACCGCGGCGACTTCCCCCTCGCCCTCAAACTCCTCACCGCCCTCGCCCAAAAGTACCCAGGCGACGCCCGCGTCCTCTTCGACCTCGCCTCCGCCCAGGATGCCCTCAGCGACACCGACCCAGCCCAAACCGCCCCCGCCGAGGCCACCTACCGCCGGGCCATAGCCGCCGACCCAACCTACTTCGAACCTCACCTCGCCCTCGGCCTCCTCCTCGCCCGCAATAACCGCCCTGCCGACGCCCGCGCCGAGCTTCAGGCCGCGACCACCCTTAACACCGCCGCCGGGGCCGAAGATCCCGCCCTCAAAGCTCGCGCCTTCCGCGCACTCGCCCACCTTGACCGCACCTCCAATCCCGCCGAAGCCCGCGATGCCCTCCTCTCCGCCCTCAAACTCTCCCCCGAAACCCCCGACGACATCCTCCTCTCCGCCGATCTCGCCGAGCAGGCGCAAGACACGGCCGCCGCCGAAGCCGCCCTCCGCCGCCTCCTCTCCCGTGCCCCCAACGACCCCGCCGCGAGCGCCGCTCTCGCTCGCCTTCTTATCGCCCACAACCGATCTACCGAAGCCGAGCCCTGGCTCTCTGCAGCCCTCGCCGCTCACCCCGATGATCCCGGCCTCACCGCCCAGCTAGCCACCCTATATGTCCATCAGAACCAGCCCGAACAGGCCACCGCCCTGCTCCAAAAGCTCCACGCCGGAGATCCGCAAAACCCTGCCGTCACCCGCCTCTACGCCCGTCTCCTCAGTCAGTCCGGCCAGTACGAGAGCTCCGAGCCGCTCTTCGCCGCACTCTCCACCCAGGCGCCCGCCGACCCCACCCTCCTTGACGACCGTGCCGATGCCCTCATTCATCTCAAGCGCTACGCCGAAGCCCAGCAGATTCTCGATCGCGCCACCGCCCAGCCCTCCGCTTTTTCCAACCGCGAGGACCTCGCCGCAGCCGCCAGCCACCTCGCCTTTGCCGCCAGCCAGAACAACGATCCAAATACCACCTTGCGCGCCCTCCAACTTCGAGCTACAATCCTGCCACAGTCGCCGTCGTCGCTCTTCCTGGCTGCAACGGCGCACGATAAACTGCACCACGTCAGACAGGCATCGGACCTTTACAAGCAGTTCCTCTCCGTGGCCAATAGCAAGTTCCCAGATGAGGAGTGGGAGGCGCGCCACCGCCTTATCGCCCTCGATCACATGAAGTAGATCGCGCACCTCAGGAGGTGCGTCATGACATCTCCCCTCTCCTTCGGCCCCCGTCTCCTCCTCCCCCCCGCCCTGCTCCTCACCCTTGTCCTCACCGTCGCCCTGCCCGCCCACGCCGCGTCCAGCTCTGAAGTCATGCTCGATGAGCAGGCGCTCTCCCAACTCGAGCTCCGCGCCCAGCAAGCTAACCCTAGCGAGCAGTGCTTCCTCTACACCGAGCTCGTCCACGCCGCCACCGAGATCGCCGGCCAGCAGATCCTCGCCGGAGACGTCGACCATGCCAGCGTCACCCTGAAGCGCGTCGAGCACTACGCCCAACTCATCCACCTCGGCCTCGCCAACGACACCAAGCGACTCAAGAACGCCGAAATGCTCATGCACAAGACCACCCGCCGTCTCGCCGAGTACATGCACGCCGCATCGAGCGACGATCGCGAAACCCTCCAGGCCACCCTCAAGCAGCTCAATCAGGTTCAGGACGAGCTCCTCACCCAGGTTTTCAAGCACTAGCTTCAGTGGCACTGAAAGCAGCCAGATCGATGCGTCGTCTCTCTCTTCTCTGCCTGCTCGTGCTGCTCTCCCTTCACCCCCTTCACGCGCAGCAAAAGGACTCCGCTCTCTCGGACGGCGAAGTGGAGCAGCTCCGCGAAGCCGCCTACACCCCCAACGACCGCATTGCCGTCTTCATCAAGTTCCTCGATACGCGCAGCAAGACCATCCAGGAGCTCGTCGTCAAGCCCCGCCGCCCCGGCCGCGAAGACGATCTGCACGACCTCTTCGAGCAGTTCAACTCCATCGCCGACGAGCTCAACGACAACCTCGACGACTACGGCCCGCGCCATCGCGACATCCGCAAGCAGCTTCCTAAACTCGTCGAGGCCACCGAGCGCTGGTCCACCGCCCTCCGGTCCGCACCCGACAGCGAAACCTACAATCTCGTTCGCAAGCTCGCCCTTGAGAGCGTCCGCGATGTCCGCCAGGAGGCCACCCGCCTCGTCGAGGATCAGCGCGCCTTCTTCGCCGCCCACCCCGAGGCCGTCAAGTCTGAAAAAGAACGCGAAAACCCCGGTAGCCAGCGCCATCCCTATGACATCCCGCGCTAGGCCGTTCGACCCGTCAACCCGCATCCATCGACTCGCGCCGATGTTAAACTAAGTCGAAGTGCTCTCCCCCCTTACCCCCATCTTTGAAGAGCAGTACCGCGACCTCCGCCCGCGCGCGCCCATCCCTCCGCTCGATATCCGCTTCCGCCGCTTCACCTCGCTCAACACCACCATCCGCCTTCGCGAAGGCCGCCTGCATGTCCGCCTCTCCGACCTCCTCGAGCACGCCCCCGAGAGCGTCCACCGCGCCATCGCCCACATCCTCCTCGCCAAGCTCTACAAGAGACCCATCGCTCCCACCCACGCCGACCGCTATCGCCGCCACGTCTCCTCCGAAGCCGTCGCGAAGCAGGCCGAGCACATCCGGGAGACCCGCGGCCGCAAACGCCTCTTCACTCCCGTCGGCCATCACTACGATCTCGACGAGGTCTTCGAATCCCTCAACACCCGTTTCTTCCATGGCCTCCTCGGCCGCCCCACCCTTACCTGGTCCGCCCACCACGCCCGCCGCATGCTCGGCCACTACGACGCCGCCCACAACACCATCGTCGTCAGTCGCGTCTTCGATCGTCCCGACACCCCCCGCTGCGCCGTCGAATACCTCCTCTACCACGAGATGCTCCACCTCAAGCACCCCGTCCGCGTCAAAGCCGGCCGCCGCTGCGTCCACTCCCGCGAGTTCCAGGCCGAAGAACGCCTCTTCCCCCAACTCGACCAGGCCAAGGCCTACCTCAAACGCCTCTAATTCGAAAGCATCCTGTAAGTCGGGCAAGTTGTAATCGCCTCATGGGGGCAGAACAAAGAAACGATCTAGACCACAAACGTAAGTCGCAGGCGAGTATTGGAGAATAAGGGAGACACTCAAGATGGACGCATACAGCAGAAGCGGACCGCGATCTGTAAAGGCTACGGCCATACACCGTGAAAAGGAAAAGGTTGCGCGTATGAGAAAGCTTCTGGAAACGCCGGCCGAAGCGGACTTCGCAACAATGTTGGAAAGGATTGGGAGATTGGCTCAGATCATCTGAACTATCTCGCTATGTTGCAGATGTGGAGGTCTCAACACGGATTGCGCTAAGCCGCTTCCTCAGCGCGAGCATACCGTTCATCCCGCTCAGCTTCGCTCAAACCAATCTCGTCGAAATAGCCCTCGACCAATCGAACCATTTCTAGCGCAGCGTCATCCGGACTCAAATTTGACGGAACTCTTTCCTGAGCAATCGTCGCCATCTCGCACCTCCGTATTTAGTAATCTGCTAACAGGTCATACCTAACCTGTCGATACCTGAAATGTCTTGACAGCTAAACCGTCCGGCGAGCTCGCACCCCCCCGGCCAGCTCCGGCGCCCACTCCACTCTCTTTGCCCGAGCCCACAAAATCACTCCCACACCCACCACCACACTTCCCAGCGCCGCCACCTGCGCGTTGCTCATACCCCAGTACAGCTTCGGGTTCACCCGCACAAACTCCACCAGAAACCGCCCCACCCCGCTCAGCACCAGGTACATCCCCGTCAGCCATCCCAGCGGCCTCGCCCGTTCTCCCAGCTTCCACAGCACCCAGAACACCGCCAGCGCAAACAGCAGCTCATAAATCGGCGTCGGCTGCACCATCGCACTCGCCGGATACACCGGCACCAAGGCATCCGGCCGCATATGCACGCCCCACGGCAGCGTCGTGACCTTTCCGTAATCGCCATCGCCGCTCGTCAAGCACCCGATCCGTCCCACCCCATACCCGATCGCCGCCGCCGGAGCCGCCAGGTCCAGCATCCGCACCGCCCCCCGCCAATTTGTCAGGCCGTTCGGCCGCGTCTGCCGTCCCTGCCACAGCAGCATCGCGATCCCCGCCAGCAGCCCGCCAAACCACGCATACCCCGCCCGCATCCACGTCAGAAACCCCATCGCTACTGCGCCGGCATGCGCCCACCCCGGCATCGCAATCTGCCGCATATCCGCCGCCAGGCCGCGCACATCCTGCAGCTCATGCCACACCTTCGCTCCGATCACACCGCTGATCAGCACCACGGCCACCACGCTCAACGCATCCGCATCCACGCGGTTGCGAACGAAGTTCCGGTGCAACACCATCGTCGCCACCACGGCGGCAACCCACAGCAGCAGCCCAAACGTTCCCAGGCTGATCGGCCCCAGATGTATAAACGGATACATAAACCTCGCTTCCTCCAGGAAGTATAGCGGCGCGCCCAAGCTCCGCCCGCCGCCGGCCTGTACCGCTGCCCTTTGCCCCAGGCTCCCTTCCGCGATACCCTCGTGCCTATGCCCACCAGCACCTCCAAACTCCCGCCCGCCTCGGGTATGCCCGTCCTCATCTCCCAGCAGCAGATCGCCGATCGCGTCGCCGCCCTCGGCCAGGACATCACCACCGACTACGCCGGCAAGTCCATCGTCCTCATCGGCGTGCTCAAAGGCGCCGCCATCTTCCTCTCCGACCTCGCCCGCTCCATCAAGGTCGACGCCACCTTCGACTTCGTCGCCGTCTCCTCCTACGGCCGCGCCCGCGTCTCCTCCGGCGCCGTCAAGCTCATCAAGGACATCGACGACCCCATCGAAGGCAAGCACGTCATCCTCGTCGAAGACATCCTCGACACCGGCCTCACCATGTCCTACCTCCGCGGCCTCATGCTCCAGCACAAACCCGCCTCGCTCAAGATCGCCACCTGCCTCGACAAGCCCGATCGCCGCCTCGTCCCCATCGAGGCCGATTACGTCGCCTTCAAAATCCCCAACCACTTCGTCATCGGCTACGGCATGGACTACGCCGAGGTCTACCGCAACATAGAAGACATCCGCCTCTTCCCCGAAGAAGCCGCTGGGAACTAAGAAGTATGCCAGGTACACGCGAAGACGTTCTGCGAGCTTTTGAGGAAGGGACAGCGAAACTTACTGAGTTCACAGCGGGATGGAAGACCTACCCCGTTCGCTGCTTGGGGTACTAGCTCCCCTCATTCCAATCGGCCAGCATTTGGTTAGCTTGTGGCTTTTTCAAGTCTTTCTCGCCATCACATGCATTGCGATCGGCCTGTCGGCTATCTCGCAATTTCTCGTCAACAAAGCTGCGCACTCTATTTTGATAGACGTCGCTCTTGTTCATGACAAGCAATTTCACCTCGAACTCGATGTTGCTTTCAGCCGACCTTTTGAGCTCTGCGCAGGAGCTCAGAGATACCAAGTTAAGTCGACTATCTAGAAAACAACAGAATATTGCGTATTCAGCTAGGAACAGTTGTGATTATTGGCCGCCTTTACCCTAAGAACTTTCGTTCATAAGAGACGTAAGAGCTCTTCCTGGACAGCCCTCGCCCGCAGCTCCCGCCCTACCATATGCGGCACCCCCACAAAGCACCTCAAAATTCTCCCCTGTTCCTGACGGACACATCCTGGGACGACCGTATTTATAATGACGGATATGCTGACTCATGCGATTGACTGGACAGACTGCCCACTGGTCGAAGTCGTTCTGGGAAAGGTAAGCGGGGTTCCGATTCTCAAGGGAACTCGCGTACAGGCCGACTCGATCGTCGAAAACTATGAGGACGGCTCACCGGTCGAGGAAATCTCAGAGAACTTCGCCATTCCCGAGACGACCATCCGGGAGCTCCTGACGTTCGCGGCACAGAAGCAAACACAGCTTCAACCGTGAGGGTGTTGCTGGATCACAACGTACTCCATAAGCTGCGCGGCGCCCTGATAGGGCATGAAGTGAAAACAGCCGATGAGATGGGCTGGGCGCCGCTCGGCAACGGTGCTTTGCTGGCCGCGGCGCAGAGCGCAGATTTCGCTGTGATTGTGACGGGCGACAAGAACCTCTCTTATCAACAAAATCTACAAGGCCGAAAGCTGGCCATCGTCGTTCTCAGCACAAACCGGTAGGAGATCCTACGGGAGAACTCGCAGCCCGTCGCTGATGCACTGAATGCAGCAAAGCCCGGGAGCTCCAGGTTGTGATGCTCGAAACTTCACCCACACACCGGGTGCCCCATTTGTGACAGCCTCACCGTCAGCGGCAATCGCGTCAGCGCCGACCGGGAGCCCTTCCAACTCACACCAGCAGATCCTTATGCCGCCGCATCGCGAGCACCAGCATCCTGCGAATCTGCAGAGCCATCAGCGGCGCCAGAACGATCGCACACAGCGCCCAGATCACCAGCGCATGCCACTCCCATTGCCACAGCAGGTGGACCAACTGCAACGGATGCCGATGGCTGAGATGAAGGATCTCTGCTTTCGACATGGGGAGCCGGTGCGCTCCGAAAAGAACGATCCCAGCATGAATGAACGGCAGGAACAGCAGCCACTGCAACGGTGCAACCACGTGAATCCCGATCTGTGTGGCAACATGGTTCAGCCCGAAGATCCACGCCAGCAGCAGCATGGAGACGGTCGTCAACCCAAGAAACGGATTCACCCCCACCACCAGCGCGATCGCCAGACTCCACGCCAGCCGCTTCGGGCTCACCCCCCGTTTGAGCAGGCGGAGCAAGGGCCGAAGAACCCGGCATCGCAGAAAATTACGCGCGCGCTGCGAAACTGTCTTCACCCTTGGTGAGAGTGCAGGAGGAGCAGTTTGGTCGCTTGCCGGGTGGCCCATTCACGACAGCTTTCACCGGCATGAGTGGACCGTCGCCGCCCGGCGCGACTCAAACCTAAGCTGCCGAAGCTGTTCTCGATACCACGCAATTTCCGGGTGCCGCATGGGGACTCGGCGCGCCAGGGCCTCCGAAATCTATCGTTCTCCGTTCCGCCGCAGGTTGCCGCAGAGCAACAACGCACATCTGGGCGGCATCCAGAAACGAGACCCAGCTGATGCCTGCTCACCTGAAAAAACGCGACGGAGCCGATCGTTTCCAATTGGCGTATCTCCTCACGGAAACCCTTATACTTAAATTAGCTTGGCAAACAGCCCGCAAAACGCGATAGCGAAGTTGGAAGTCCAGGATTAAGGCCATCGCTTTGAACACTTTCCCCCTAAAAGTACGGGGGGGTACCTACCGGAACAAGGCGTTCGACACGACCCCAACCATCTCCACGCACCCTTCCACCCCGCCCGAGTCCCCCATCCCAAACGCCTCCGCCAGCAACCCATAACTCCGCAGCCGGGCAGCCTGGTCCCACATAATCGTATTCACCACCACCTCCCCGATCCCCAGCTCGGCAGCCATCTCCTCCAACTCCCGCTTCACCTTCGCCGGAGTCCCCACGAAGTACCGTGGAAACTCCCCCTCCTCACCTCCACCGCTCCCGAACACCTTCAGCTCCCGCAGCGCATCCTCTGGCGCCGCCACCGGGCTCCGGTCACCCATTCGTATCCGCCGCTGCAGCACCCGCACACTCGCCGCGAGATACTCCGCTTCCGCTTGCGTCCCCGCGCAGATCACCCCCACCGCAACTATCGCCTCCGGCCGCTCGCGATACCGGCTCTCCACAAAACTCTGCTGGTACGCCGTGATCGCCGCCCGCGTTTGCACCGGCGAGAAGAAGTGCGCAAACGCATACGGCAGCCCAAACTCCGCCGCCGCCGCCGAGCTCCACAGGCTCGAACCCAGCATCCAGACGTCCGGCCCGCCCGGCATCTGCGGCGACACCTGCACCTTTGCGAATGGATGCTGGGCCGGAAATCCCTCCCCCGCATGATCCAGAAACGCCAGCAGCTCCGCCGTCTGATCCCCGAAGTCGTCCTGCATCTGCACCCGTCGCTCCCGGCGCAACGCCAGCGACTCCACCGGCCCGCCCCCAGGCGCCCGCCCGATCCCTAAATCCACCCGCCCCGGATAGAGCGCATGCAGCGTACGGAACTGCTCCGCCACCTTCAACGCCGCATAGTGCGGCAACATGATGCCGCCCGACCCGATCCGGATCCTCCGCGTCTCTGCCCCGATCCTCGCCAGCATGATCTCCGGTGCCGTACATGCCAGCGTCTCCATCGCATGGTGCTCGCTCATCCAGAACCGTTCGTACCCGAGCCCGTCCACGTGACGGGCCAGCTCGATTGATCGCTGCAACGCCTCCCCCGGCGTGCTCCCCGCCGCCACCGGAGACTGGTCCAGGACCGACAATCTCAGACCCGCGTTCGATCCCACTTGACTCATACGGTTTAGATGTCACAGGGGAAACATCCGAACCAAAGCTCCACCCAGATTCACCGTTTATTCGCCTCCAGGCTTACACTTGATGAGGTGCCCTGAGCATCCAATCCACTAGCAAACACAATGATGAACGTCCAGCAGAAGCTCGAGATCCTCGCCGACGCGGCCAAGTACGATGCCTCCTGCGCCTCCTCTGGCTCCAAACGCGCCGCGACGCCCGGCGGTATCGGGAGCTCCGACGGCGAGGGCATCTGCCATTCCTACACCCCTGACGGCCGCTGCGTCTCTCTGCTCAAAATCCTCCTTACCAACTTCTGCACCTACGACTGCGTCTTCTGCGTCAATCGCGTCTCCTCCGACGTCAAGCGCGCCCGCTTCACCCCAGAAGAGGTCGTCAACCTCACCCTCGACTTCTACAAGCGCAATTACATCGAAGGTCTCTTCCTCTCCTCCGGCATCATCCAGTCGCCTGACTACACCATGGAGCAGCTCGTCGCCGTCGCCAAAACTCTCCGGCAGGTCCACCGGTTCGGCGGCTACATCCACCTCAAGACGATCCCCGGCTGCGACCCCAAGCTCATCGCTGAGGCTGGCCTCTTCGCAGACCGGCTCTCCGCCAACATCGAGCTTCCCACGCAAGCTGACCTCGTTCAGCTCGCCCCCGAAAAGAAGTCAGCCGTCATCGAGTCCACCATGGATCAGATCGCGACTCAGAAAGACGCGTTTGACGAGGAACGCGGGTCCTCCCGCCTCGCCCCGGACCTCAAGCCGCCGAAGTTCGCCGCCGCCGGACAGTCCACCCAAATGGTCATTGGCGCCACCCCCTCCACCGACCGCCACCCGCCTCTACACCTCCTACAAGCTCCGCCGCGTCTACTACACCGGCTTCAGCCCCTACCCCGAGGCCGACACCCGCCTCCCCCTCAAACCCGCTCCTCTCATCCGCGAGCACCGCCTCTACCAGTCCGACTGGCTCATACGCTTCTACGGCTTCGAGGCCGCCGAACTCACCTCCGACGCCAACCCAGACCTCTCGCTGACCGAAGATCCGAAGACCACCTGGGCCCGCACCCACCCGGAGTTCTTTCCCATCGACATCAACGCCGCCCCCCGCGAAGCCCTCCTCCGCATCCCCGGCATCGGCTACAAAAACGTCGACCGCATCCTCTCCATCCGCAAGTACCACCGCCTCACCCTCGACAACCTCCGCAAGCTGCACGTCCGCGTCAAAAGTTCCCTCCCCTACCTCATCGCCGACGACCACCTGCCCACCGCTCCCATCTTCAACCCGGCCACCAGCCCGCTGCCCAACCCAGCCGCCCAGCTCGACCTCTTCGCCCCCATCAGCGCCCTAACCGGAGCCTTATGATATGAGCGGCATCGGCTTACCGTTCCGGCTTGGCCCCGTCGATCGCCACATCGAAGTCATAGACCGTGTCGGGAATAAAGGCCGTATCTTTCGGCAGAAACACGATTCCATACTCGCCCGGCTCCAGCGGCGTCTCGGGTGTCAGCTTCAACCACGAGCTCTCCGGTACATCCGTCTTTGTCACAGCCACAACGTTGTACTTGCGCGCCCGCTGGCCACCAAAGATATTCTGCGAGAACGTCGAGACGACCCGCCGGTTCGTGGTCTGCGTCAGCCGAATCAGAGTCACCCGCCCACGCAGCAGCTCCGGGTCATCGCCCCCAAGCCGCACGAAGAAGGCGTCGTTTCCGTTGCTCAGGTGAACTGCGGCATTCAGTCCGGCCAACTCCACGCTGGCCCGTGGTCCCGAATAAACCATGCTTCGGGCGAAGTTGGAGGCCGCGTGCGAGTTCGACACAATCTCGGAGGGATGAAGCTGCTGGAGGCCAGTTCCCTTCCCGCCTCCGCCCATGGCGAACACGGTCCCCGTCGATGGCAGCGAGACTCCCGCCGGAACTCCATCACTCTGGGCAAAGGCAAAGACGGGCGCGGAGGCAAGCAAGGCAACAAAGGCGAAGCGCGAAAGATACATGCCCCACACTCTATCGAACCCCCACCCAAGCGCACTCCCCCTAAGGTGGTAGCGCCTCTCGCCAGTCACACCCCGAACACCCCTGCCCCACAAATCAACGTCGGCATCCTCGCATCACATCTCCAGCCATGAAGCGCATCCTCATCCAACCCGACTTCAACGACTGGCGCACCCACGCCCGCACCGCCCTGCAAGAGGGCTACACCCCCGACGACCTCGACCTCGAAGACGCCACCGTCCCCGCCAATCTCAACCTCAGCCTCTCCGCTCAGGATGACGCGCCAGCCGCCCCGCCCGTCCTTTCCCCGCACGTCCCTCAAGCCTTCCTCGACCTCGCCCAAACCGCCGCCGTCCACCGCTCGCCCGGCCGCTGGAATCTCCTCTTCCGCATCCTCTACCGCCTCCAGACCAATCGCGACCTTCTCAGGATCGAAATCGACAGCGATGTCGCCCACCTTCACCAGCTTGAGCATCAGGTCCGCCGCGACCTCCACAAGATGCACGCCTTCGTCCGCTTCCGCAAGGTCGAGCCCGACGCCATGGACGAAGCCAATCCCTTCACCCCGAATCCCGCAGACTCCACGATCGCAGCCGAAGCCGCCGCGAGCCCTAACAGCCCAGCAAGTCATAATCAGGAACACTTCGTCGCCTGGTACCAGCCCGACCACCGCATCCTCCCCCTCGCCGCCCCCTTCTTCGTCGAGCGCTTCGCCCCCATGCAGTGGACCATCCTCACCCCCGACGCCAGCGTCTCCTGGGACCCCGCCAACCGCCAGCTTCACTGGTTCGAAGGCCTCCCCCGCGACTCCGCTCCAGCATCCGACGAGCTCGAAACCCTCTGGCGCTCCTACTACGCCAGCATCTTCAACCCCGCCCGGCTCAATCCCTCCGTCATGCGCTCCGAGATGCCCGTCCGTTACTGGAGGGACCTCCCCGAGATCTCTCTCCTCCCAACCCTCATCACCCAATCCGCATCCAGAGTAGGTGCCATGGTCCAGACCCAAACCGCAAAACCCTCCGCCGCCCCCTTCGTTCCCGTCAAGCATGAGCTCCCCGTCATCAACGCCGCTCTCCCCACCTGCAAGGGCTGCGATCTCTACCTCCACGCCACCCAGGCCGTCCCCGGCGTCGGCCCCTCGCCCGCCACCAGTCACAAACCAGCGACCCTCATGCTCGTCGGCGAGCAGCCCGGCGACCAGGAAGACCTTCAAGGCCTGCCCTTCGTCGGCCCCGCCGGCCGCATCCTCGATAAAGTTCTCGCCGAGCTTCAGATCGACCGCTCAAGCGTCTACGTCACCAACGCCGTGAAGCACTTTAAGTTCATCCAGCGCGGCAAGCTCCGCCTCCACCAGAACCCCCGCATATCCGAGATCTCCGCCTGCCGTCCCTGGCTGCTGGCCGAGATCGATGCGGTCCGTCCCAAGGTCGTTCTCTGCCTCGGAGCCTCCGCCTCCAAATCCCTCCTCGGCGGCACCTATGCCCTCATGCGCGACCATGGCAAGATCCTCTCGACCCCGTACGCCGATCGGGTCGTCGCCACCATCCACCCCTCCGCCGTTCTCCGCGCGCGCGATCAGCAAACCGGTGAGCAGCTCTATAACTTCCTCCGCGACGACCTCGCCCTCGCCTTCCACGCCGCGCTCCACGGAACCGCCGTTCAGCCAGCTGTCACCTCCGTGTGATAAAAATTACCCCGGCGCGTGACCCTCCCCCCGAGACACGGATCCAAGGCACCAATCAGCGCCACAGGAGTCGTAGTGAGCAGCAACTCTCTCCCCAACGCCCATCCGTCCTCCCAACCCGTCACCTTTCTCAAGTCCCACCTCTCCCCCGAGTGGGATAGCGCGGCCTTCACCGCACACACCCTCTCCTCCCCACGCTACCTCGCGTCAGTCCTCGACCACACCCTGCTCAAGCCCGACGCCACCCGCACCCAGGTCATCCAGCTCTGCCACGAGGCCGCCGAACACGGCTTCGCCTGTGCCATGGTCAATCCCACCTGGGTCGCCATCGCCGCCGAAACCCTCGCCGGCACGCCCATCCCGGTCGGCGTCGTCATCGGCTTCCCCCTCGGCGCCACCCTCGCCGCCTCCAAGCGGGATGAGACCGTCCGCGTCCTCAAGCTCGGAGCCCACGATATCGATATGGTCCTCAACATGGGCCTGCTCAAGTCCGGTACGCCGTCGGATCTCGCCGCTGTCAAGCAGGATATCCGCGGTGTCGTCGAGCGCGCCCACGGCGCCGGAGCCATCGTCAAAGTCATCCTCGAAACCTGCCTCCTTTCCTTTGAAGAGAAGCTGCGCGCCGCCGATCTCGCTCTCTCCGCCGGCGCCGACTTCCTCAAGACCTCCACCGGCTTCTCGACCGGGGGAGCCACCGCCGACGACATTGCCCTGCTCCGCGAAAAGGCCGGTTCCCGTGTCGGCATCAAAGCCTCCGGAGGCATTCGCTCCCTGGGCGACGCCGTCGCCATGCTCCACGCCGGAGCCTCCCGCATCGGAGCCAGCGCCAGCGTCAAGATCGTCGCCGAACTCCAGGGGCAGGCATCCACATCCCCACCCCCGGACTCCTACTAGCGAATCCATTCCACAGCGTGACCGCACAGCTGAGAATCAAAGCACCTTCCAACGACGGAGCTCCGCTTCCCCTGTCCAGTCAGCCCCCACACTACGCCCTCCCGGAGATCCTCAGGCAGCAGGCCCTTCGCAACGCCGCCAACCTGCCCGCGGAGTCCTTCCCCGTTCCGGCAATCGTCGGTATGTTCTCCGATGAGATCGAGGCTCTCCGCAAGCTCGGCCGAACCGACCAGCAGATCTCCGACCTCATCCGTGGCAGCTCCTCGCTCGCCATCGACCCCGACACCATCCGCGACAACTACGCCCCGCCCGAGCAGCGAGGTCAACACGGCTGAACTCCCCAGCTCGCGTCCGCTGACAAAGGCAAACGGGCACGCCTCGCCCCAGACACTCCCGGCTCCACGACCCGGGTAGTATCATCGGCTCTCGAATGCCGCCCCTGGAAGAGTCTCGCGCCGCCACCAAACTCTCGCTCGGTGAGCAGGCAGAGCACACCTTCGAGGGCGACTACCGTCCCAACGATCCCGCGCAGCCGGCCCCCTCTCTCCCCCGTGTCGAGCCCCTTCAGGTCGAGTTCCTCCACCGCCTCGCCGACGCCCTCAACACCACCCTCGACCTCAATACCCTCATGCACCGCGTCGCCGACCTCGTCCGCGCCGTCATCGACTACCGCATCTTCGCCTTTCTCCTCATCAACGACCGCACCAACGAGCTCTCCATGCGCTTTCAGACCGGACACACCCCCGAGATCGAGCGCATGCGCATCAAGGTCGGCCGCGGCGTCGTCGGCCAGGCCGCCCTCCAGCGCCGCTCCATCCTCATCGAAGACGTCCACACCTTCGAGCACTACATCAACGCCAATCCCGGTGTGCTCTCCGAGCTGGCCGTCCCCCTCATCATCAAAAACAAGGTCATCGGCGTCATCGACATCCAGTCCGAGTCGCCCGCCTTCTTCACCCACGAGCACCAGCGCCTCCTCGAGCTCGTCGCCTCCCGCATGGCAGTCGCCGTCGAGAACGCCCGCCTCTACACCCGCGTCTCCCGCCAGGCCCAGACCCTCACTGTCCTCCACGAGATCTCGCGCGAGATCACCTCCATCCTCGATCTCGACGACCTCCTCGAACGCATCGGCCAGCTCCTCAAACGCGTCATCGACTTCCAGATGTTCACCATCCTGCTCTGGAACGAGCGCACCGAGCAGTTCGAGCATCGCTTCAGCACCCGCTACGGCGAGCGCATCGCCCGCGAGCGCAACGTCCCCCTCGGCCTCGGTCTCATCGGCGCCGCCGCCGCCCAGCGCACCCCCATCCTCGCCCCCGACGTCCGCAAAGACCCGCGCTACCTCGCTGAAAATCCCGAGACCCGCTCCGAACTCTCCGTTCCCCTCATCTACAAGGGCAAGGTCATCGGCGTCATCGATCTCGAGCACACCCGCGTCAACTATTTCAACGAAGATCATCAGCGCACCCTCACCACCCTCGCCGCCCAGGTCGCCGTCTCCATCGTCAACGCCCGCCTCTACCAGCGCATCCACGAGGAAGAGCAGCGCATGGAGCGCGACCTTGATATGGCCCGCGAGGTGCAACTCCGCCTGCTTCCCTCCGCCCCGCCGCGTCCGCCTCACGCCGAGATCGCCACCCGCTTTCTCCCCGCCCGCTCCATCGGCGGCGATATCTACGACTTCCTCGACTACAGCACCCCCGACCACCCCGGATGCGTCGCCATCGCGGTCGGAGACGTCAGCGGAAAGGCCGCCCCCGCCGCCCTCTACGCCGCTCTCGTCAGCGGCCTGCTCCGCTCGCTCGCCTCCCGCCACCTCCCGCCCGCACAGCTCCTCAACGCCCTCAACGAGCAGCTCCAGGAGCGCAAGCTTGCCGCCCAGTACGTCACCATGCTCATCGCCCTCTGGAACGACGCCGACCGCACCCTTCGCATCGCCAACGCCGGCTCCGTCCAGCCACTCTTCGTCTCCACCGACAAGGCTAGTCTCACCCACGCCATCGACGTCCGCACGGTCGCCGTCGAAGGCTTCCCCCTCGGCCTCTTCCCCGGTGTCACCTACGAGGAGCAGATCCTTCAAGCTCAGCCCGGAGACCTCATCGTCTTCTTCTCCGATGGCATCATAGACGCCGAAAACATCCACGGCGAGATGTACGGGACCGACCGCCTCTGCACCCTGCTCCAGCGCCACCCCACCGCCGCGCAATCCGCCGACGGCGCCCTCGCAGCCATCCTCGAAGCCGTCACCATCTTCCAGGCCGGAGCCGAGCACTTCGACGATGAAACCGTCGTCGCCCTCCGCGTCCTGTAGCCTCCCGCCCCGCTCAAAGCTGTCATGTGCTCCAACCTGTCATCCTGAGCGAAGCGCAGCGAAGTCGAAAGCCTGCCCTGAGCTTGTCGAAGGGGACCTACGTCTCAAGGCACGGGTGCCCCATTCATCGCAGTCACATCGCGATGCGTGGGACGTAAACTCCAGATCAGCTGAGCTCCTCACGCCACTCACAGACTCAACCCAAAACCAAAAGCCTTTGCTCCGGACTCCTTCCTCGAATCTGTATCATGGGCACCCATGCAGCCGAGCAAGCTCACCCGCCGCCGCCTCCTTCGCAACACCCTCGCCACCTCCGCCGCTGCCTCCCTCTCCCCGCGCCTCCTCGCCCAGCCGAAGACCCAACCTCGTCACATCGCACCCGGCCCCTTCCAGCCCACCTGGCCCTCCCTTCGCGCCTACAAAACTCCCGACTGGTTCCGCGACGCCAAGTTCGGCATCTGGGCTCACTGGACCGCGCAATGTGTCCCCGAGCAGGGCGACTGGTATGCCCGACGCATGTACCTCCAGGGCGACAGCTGCTACGACCACCACCTCAAGACCTACGGCCACCCCTCCAAATCCGGCTTCATGGAACTAGACAACCTTTGGAAGGCCGACCGCTGGAATCCCGAAGAGCTCATGGGCCTCTACACCGCCGCCGGAGCGAAGTACTTCGTCTCGCTTGCCAACCATCACGACAACTTCGACAACTTCGCCTCCACCCACCACGGCTGGAACTCCACCCGCGTCGGCCCGAAGAAAGATATCGTCGGCGCCTGGGCCCGCGTCGCCCGCGCCCACGGCCTTCGCTTCGGCGTCTCCAATCACTCCGCCCACGCCTGGCACTGGTTCCAGACCGCCTACGATTACGACCCCACCGGCCCCCTGCAAGGCGTCCGCTACGACGCCTACACCCTCACGGAGGCCGACGGCAAAGGCAAGTGGTGGGACGGCCTCGATCCCCAGGAGCTCTACACCGGACGCAACATCGTCATGCCCGACGGCCTTACCACGATCGCCGCCGCCAACGACTGGCACGAGCACCACGACCGCATCTGGACCGAGCAGCCCCCGCCCAACAATCCCGAGTTCACCAACACCTGGTTCCTCCGCTGCCAGGAGCTCATGGACAAGTACCAGCCCGACCTCATCTACTTCGATAACGACGACCTCCCCCTCGGCCAGGCCGGCCTCGACGTCACCGCCCACTTCTACAACGCCTCCATCGCCCGCAGCGGGGAGGTTGATGTCGTCGTCAACGGCAAAAACCTCCAGCCCGACCACACCGGCGCCATCACCCTCGACATCGAACGCGGCCGCGCCAAAGACATCCTCGCCGATCCCTGGCAGACCGACACCTGCATCGGCGACTGGCACTACAAACGTTCCATCTTCGAAAACCACACCTACAAGACCCCGCGCACCGTCATCCACACCCTCATCGACGTCGTCAGCAAAAACGGCAATCTCCTGCTCTCGATCCCGGTCCGCGGCGACGGCACCATCGACGAGGACGAACACGCCTTCCTCAAAGCCCTCGCCACCTGGCTCCCCGCCCACGGTGAAGCGATCTACGGCACCCGCCCCTTCACCATCTTTGGCGAGGGCGCCCAGGACCTCACCGGCAACAAGGGCTTCAGCGAGGATAAGCAGCGCCCCTACACCGCCGCGGACATCCGCTTCACCACCAAAGGCCACCTCCTCTATGCCTTCGCCCTGGGCTGGCCAGACTCCGGCGCCCTCACCATCCGCACTCTCGCCCGCAACTCACAGCACCTCCCCCGGCCCATCGGGCGCGTCGATCTCCTCGGCGCACCCGCTCCGCTCCGCTTCACGCAAACACCCGATGCCCTCAGCGTCCAGCTCCCGCCGCAAAAGCCCAACGACTTCGCCTACGCCCTTCGCATCACCACCTGAACCTCCAGCCCGCGCTGGCCAGATTGGCTCGATCGGCAGTCGCTCTTAGCTCTCGACCCCGTCACTCCATCGACCTCGCTTCGAGCTTCGCATACCCAGCCGGAACCGTGAACCGGCTCGCATCCACACTCGCCTGCGAAAAGCCCGTCATCTCCGTCTTCGCTCCATCAGAACCGCCGCGCTCCCAGCCTGCCCGCTCCCAGCCTGCCCGCTCCCAGCCTGCCCGGTTCCAGTCGCCTTCGCCGCCGCGGCATTTGAGGCAGCATCCGCCGTCGAGTCCAGCGTCGAGTTCGCCGCCGCCGCAGCATCCGCCTTCTTCTTGCGCCCAAATCCACCCAGCCCGGACCCGATCCCGCTCAGGCTTCCCAACCCGCCCAGCTTGCTCGCGATCACCGACGCCGCCGTCTGCTGGGCCACGTTTCCGACCGTCGGCATCGCCGGTGTGTCCGTCGCCGGCAGTGGCGCCTCGGAGGCCGCAGGCAGCGGCTGTCCGTTCAACGTCGTCCCCACCCGCATCACCTGCAGTACAGGAATCCCCTGCAGCTTCGACATCTCCTTCGCCATGTCCACCATGCCCTGGCCCAGCCCCGGCTGCATCGCCAGCACCTGCGCATTCATCGCGCCGCCCATCACCCGGCCCATCTTCACCGCATACCGCTTGTAGAACTCCCCCACCTCCCCATACCCCGGAACCGCGGGCGCCAGCCACATATCGTTGGTGATCGCCAGCGACCCCGTCTGCCCCGACTTCTTGTCCGTCGCATCCATCGTCATCGCCAGGATCGCCTCGTTCGTCTGCACCCCCTCCACCTCTTTGCCGGTGCCCGTCTGCCGCACAGCCACATGGAACTTCACGTCCGTCGTCGCCGGGGCCGTGTTGCCCGCAGCCGGCGTCTTTGCCTGCTCCTGCTTCGCCTTCGCCACCGCCGCATCGATCTGCTGCTTCATCTGCTCAAATGTCAGCACCGTATACTGCCGCTTCGCGTTGTCGATTGTCGTGATCGTCTCCTTATCCAGGTCGATCATCTCGGTCCGGTCCTGGGTCACCCGCGTCATCCGGTTGCCCTTCAGATACACCGTCGCCACAATCGGCTCACCCGCCTGCCGCGCCTGCTTGCTGAAGGTTCCCGCCAGCTTCATCATTCCCACCAGCGCGCCACCGGTAATCTGCGTCTTCTCCTGGTAGGTAAAGTCCGCACGAACCGCTCCCGGTGCCAGCACCAGCACACCGGCCACCACACATCGCCGCATCCACATAGGTCATCTCCTGGGTCCAAACAAGGTCCAAAGGTCGGCTTCAGGCCCGGAGTATCTAGTTGTTGGAAGCCGCGCGTCGGCAAGCGATCGCGATTGCAGAGGAGTGTACCGCCCGCCTCCGCAAATGTCATCCGCCAATCCACGATAACGAATCGGGCCCGGCGGAGGTCCCCCGCCGCTACAATTTCCTCGTCCGCCCTTTCGGAGATCCCCCCATGGCCAACCCACCTCGTTCGGAGCGCGACTCCGCCGGCGTCCGCTTCCCTCCGCCCATCCTCTTCGTCATTCCCTTCCTCATCGGCCTCTCCTTCGACCGCCACCTCAACCGCTGGCGTCCCCCGGCCCGGCCCGCTCACCTCATCGGAGCCGTCCTGATCCTCGCCGCGCTCGCTCTCTTCCTCTCGGCCATCACCCTCTTCCGCCGCCACCAGACCACCCTCCGCACCGATCGCAAGGCCAACACCCTCCTCACCGAAGGCCCTTACCGCTTCACCCGCAATCCCCTCTACACCGCCTTGGCCCTGCTCTTCCTCGGCCTCGCTCTTCTTCTCCGCGCCCCCGGAGCTCTCTTCGCCTGGCCCATCTCCATCGCCCTCGTTCAAATCATCGTCATCCATCGCGAAGAGCGATACCTCAACCGCCGCTTCGGAGATCGGTACCGCGCCTATCGCGCTCGCGTCCGCCGCTGGCTCTGAGAGACAATCGAGGCCAGGGCTGACCATCGAAAGGCAACCGGCAGTTACGATAGAGCCAGATGTCCACCCAGATCATCCGCCCCGCTCGCGGCCTCAACGGCTCCCTCACCCTCCCCGGCGACAAGTCCATCTCCCACCGCTACGCCATGCTCGCCGGCCTCGCCGAAGGCGTCACCCGCCTCACCAACTTCTCCACCGGCGCCGACCCCCACTCCACCTTGGCGTGCATCGCCGCTCTCGGGGCCGAGGTCGCCCACCAGCCCGGCGGCAGCATCGCCATCACCGGGGTCGCCGGTCACTTCCATCCGCCCACGCACGACCTCGATTGCGGCAACTCCGGCTCCACCATGCGCATGCTCGCCGGCCTCATCGCCTCGCACCCGCACACCTTCGTCCTCACCGGCGACCCGTCCCTCTCCGCCCGCCCCATGGAGCGTATCCGCAAACCCCTCGCCCAGATGGGCGCCGAGATCCACCTGACCGGAGGAGACGGCGCCGTCGGCGGACACGCCCCTATGACCGTCGTCGGCCACCCCCTCTCGGCCATTGACTTCACCACACCCATCCCCTCCGCCCAGGTCAAAACCGCCGTCCTCTTCGCCGGTCTCCAGGCTCAGGGCATCACCTCCCTCTCCGAATCCATCCGCACCCGCGATCACTCCGAGCACGCCCTCAAAGCCTTCGGCGCAACCCTTACCCGCTCCGGGCCTGCCGGCGACGGGTCCTCCAAGCTCAGCATCGTGGGCGGCCAGCGCCTCCACGCCATCGACGCCATCGTCCCCGGCGACCTCTCCTCCGCCGCCTTCTTCCTCGCCGCCTCGCTGCTCTTCCCCGACTCCCACCTCGTCCTCGATGCCCTCGGCATGAACCCCACCCGCGCCGCCCTCCTCGATGTCATCTCCGCCCTCGGCGGCAAGATCCGCATGCTCAACGTCGAAGAGCATCACGGCGAACTCGTCGGAACCGTTCAGGTCAATGCCGACCCCCACGCCCGCCGGCTCTCTCAGCCCTTTGAAATCTCGGGCGCCCTCGCCGCCCAGCTCATCGACGAGCTGCCCGTCCTCGCCGCCATCGCCCCCTCCACCCGCTCCGGCCTACGCATCCGCGACGCCAAGGAGCTCCGCGTCAAGGAGTCCGACCGCATCGACCTCGTCGCCCGCAACCTCCGCGCCATGGGCGCAGAGCTCACCGAGTTCGACGACGGACTCGACATCCCCGGCAACCAGCAGCTCCACGGCGCTGCCATCGACTCCGGCGACGACCACCGCATCGCCATGGCTTTCTCCATCGCCGCCCTCCGCGCCTCCGGAGATACCGAGATCCACGGAGCCGAAGCCGCCAGCATCTCCTTCCCCGAGTTCTTCACCCACCTCGACCGCCTCGCCCTCCGCTAGGTCCCTTTGCCCGAAACCTCCCACATCCCCAAGCCCAACTCCCGCGCCATCGTCATCACCGAAATCATCGAAATGGGCGGCGCCGAGCGCGCCTGCCTCGCCCTCGCCCGTTGGCTCTTCGACCAGCATCTCCCAGTCCACATCCTCACCTACCAGGACCGCGTCGGCCTCGCCCGCTTCGCCACCCATCCCCTCCAAGTCGTCCAGCTCCGGCCCCGGATGTCCGCCCGCCGAAAGATCCAAGCCCTCGGCCGCTACGTCAAAGCCCACCCCGCCTCAACCAAACCCCTCATGTCCGGCTACCAGCCAGCCCTCCACGCCACCCTCGCCGGCCTCCGCTGCTTCCACACCCTCATGCACGATACCCCCAGCCTCTTCTCGGACGCCTCCGAAGCCACCTCCGCCAGGCACCGCCTCCTCCGCGCAGCCCGCGACCGCATCGTCGCCCACGGCCTCCGCTCGGGCGGCGTCACCATCGTCACCAGCAACTACCTCCAGGCGGAGTGCCGCCGCGCCTTCGGCATCGAAGCCGCCATAGCCCGCATGGGAGGCCTCCCCTCCGCCGCGCACACCTTCAACCCCCGCGCCCTCTCCGCGAACCAGCTCCGCATGCTCTCCGTCTCCCGCATCGAGGCCAACAAGCGACTCGACTGGATCGTCCGCGCCCTCGCCACCCTCGAACATTCCCCCATCCCGCTGTCCACGCACGTCGACTGGCGCCTCGACCTCGCGGGCAAAGGCGCTCAGCTTCCCCAGCTCCAGTCCCTCGCCCACCAACTCGGCCTCGCAGGCCGCATCCACTTTCACGGCTTCGTCACCGACGAGCAGCTCCAGCAGCTCTACGACGCCGCCCACCTCTTCCTCATGCCCGCCGTCCAGGGCTACGGCATCCCCGCTATCGAAAGCCTCGAGCGCGGCATCCCCGTCCTCCTCCACCGCGACTCCGGCGTCTCCGACATCCTCCTCGACACCCCCTGGGCCACCGTCTTCGAAGGCGGCGAACCAGCCCTCGCACCCGCCCTCCAGAGAGCGGTCGCCGCCCTTCGCGAAGGTCGCCACCTCCACACCCCACTCCCACCCATCCCCACCGAAGACCAGTGGGCCGAGCAGGTAGCCAACCTCTGCCACTGGCTCTAATCGCCATGGATGAGAGAAGGGAACGGGAGAGTTGACTTGTCATCCTGAGCGCAGCGAAGGACCCGCTTCTCTACCCAGAACATCCACCCGCCACAACGTCACATCTTGTATCGCCCCATCTCATCGTCATTCAGCCCCTCGAGCCACCGCCGGACATCGTCCGCATTGGCCGACTGCGCCCCGCCATACTGCTGCTTCGACCGCTCCAGCACCTCACGGCTCACATAAATCGGGCAGTCCCACCGCAGCGCCAGCGCAATCGCATCCGAAGGCCGCGCATCCACCGCCACCGCATCGCCGCCCTGCTGCATCCACACCACCGCGTAGAACGTATCCTCCCGCAGCTCCGACACCACCACCCGCGTCACCTCGGCGTTCAACCCACGCGTCACATTCTGCAGCAGATCATGCGTCATCGGCCGCGGCGTCGCCACCTTCTCCAGCTCCAGCGCAATCGCATTCGCTTCAAACATCCCCACCCAGATCGGCAGCACCAGGTCGCTTCCCACATCCTTCAACACAATAATCGGCATGTTCGTCACCGGGTCCATCATCAGACCGCGTATCTGCACCTCGACCTCCGCGCCCGCCGCCTCCGCCCCACTCCCAATTCCAGTCGTCTTCATCACACCGCCTCACCTAAAAGACTATTCGGAAAGCTCTGCGTCACCCGCACCTGCACATAACTCCCCGTCGCCGGCAGGATCGGCGACGCCGTCGTAAAGTTCACCGTCTTGTTCTGCGAGCTGCGCCCCACCACCTGCCCTCGCTGCCGGTTATGGCTCTCCACCATCAACTCCATCACCTCACCCACATGCCGCTCGTAGTTCACCCTCTGGATCTCCCTCTGCCGGTCCAGCAGCACCTGCAGCCTTGCCGACTTCACCTCGTCCGAAATCGTATCGATCATCGTCAACGCCGGCGTATTCGGTCGCGGCGAGTACTTGAACGCAAAGATCGCGTCATACCCCACCTCCTCCAGCAGCGTCGCCGTCTCCTCCACGTCCGCCTCCGTCTCCCCCGGAAACCCGACAATAATATCGCTCGTCATACTGATGTCCCGCTTTGCCGCCTTGATCCACGAGATCCGCTCCAGGTACCAGTCCCTCGAATACTCCCGCGCCATCGCCTTCAGGATCGCACTCGACCCCGACTGCACCGGCAGATGCACATGATCGCAAAGCGTCGGCGCCGCATCGATCGCGTCCACAATATCCTTCGTAAAGTCGCGCGGATGACTCGTAGTGAACCGCACCCGCCGGATCCCCGCGATCTGCCCCACCGCCGTCAGCAGCTCCGCGAAACTCATCTTCCCCGAAGGGTCGTCGTACGAGTTCACATTCTGTCCCAGCAGCTGGATCTCCGTGAACCCCGCATCCGCCATCCGCCGCGCCTCCTGAAGCACGCTCGCCGCCGTCCGGCTTCGTTCCTTCCCCCGCGTATACGGCACCACGCAGTACGCGCAAAACTTGTCGCACCCCTCGATAATCGTGATGTACCCGCGATGCGGATTCGTCCGGCTCACAAACTCCGTCTCAAACGTCTCGTCCGTCTGCCGGTCGTCGAGCCCCGTAATCCGCTCCTCCCCCCGCTCCAGCCGCACCAGCATCTCCGGCAGATTACGGTAGCTCGCCGACCCCGATACCATCGACACATACGGCGCCTTCTCGAAGATCCGCTCGCCCTCCTGCTGCGCCACGCACCCCAGCACGGCGAACTTCTTTCCTTCCCCCTGCAGCTTCTTGTATTCGTTTAGCCGGTGAAAGACCTTCTGCTCCGCCTTGTCCCGGATCGAGCACGTGTTGTACAGAATCAGCCCCGCCTTCGCCTCATCCTGCACCCGCGCATACCCCTGCTGCTCCAGGGTCCCAATCACCTTCTCGGAGTCATGCGCATTCATCTGACAACCAAACGTCTCGATATAAAAAGTCTTGCTCACATAGGAAGTATAAGCCGCCCCTAAACCAGGTTCCGCACCGCCGGTCTAGCGCCTCTCTTTCGGCGCTAGGGAGAGCTGCCGGGCAGCGAGACCCTCTTCTCTCAACCCGCTCATCGAGATCCGCGGCGCTGCTCGGCCCGGTCGCTGGTCGGCCTTTCACGTGCACACGGTAGAGGATGCGCCCTAGCACGAAGTAGCGACGATGCTTGACGGCACTGTATGAGGAGCCTACGGTTAAGTGATTAATACCAAATGCACCTCAGCTTGCACATGTGCCTGCACCGTCTGTGTTCAGGGCGGCTGCTGCGGTTGCTGCTAGGTCTCCTGACTTAGGATCAACTTGCATCGCAAATGAAAGACCCGCAATCACTGCGGGTCTTTATCTTTGAGGTACACCGGATTGTACTTTGGTGCATTTTCGTTGAGCGCGTCCCGTACGCTCATGATCTCGGTTCAACCTAGGATAGCGGCTCGGTTATCGAAGCGAAGACACCGTAATATCCGATACATCGACGCGGTCGCCCTTGCTGGACAAAGAAATTCGCTGAGGGTGGGACGATAGCAGACGGTGAACTAACGTCCGATGCCCATTGATCGAAAGATCCGCTAACGTCCCGTGGAGACTCAATACGATCGACATCGGCGCAGTCTGATCCGTGACATGCTCCAATCTCGCAGAAGCAGGTTTCCCGGTCGAGTCCGTCCAGCTTACGGTGCCTGCAGCGGAATCGAATACCAGACGTTCCGCCCCGCGTTCGGCCTCGGGAGAGCTGATATCCACGGTAAGGGACGCGCCGGCCTGCGCTGTAATCCTCGCCGCGATGCGCGTATCTTCTGCGACCTCGATGGGTCCACCTGTCGTTTGCTCCGTGCTCAGGTGCATATCCGGAACGGCTTTGACCTCTGCACTCGGCTCCTTCATCTCCACAGGAAGCGTGGTTCCAAGCGAACCGTCCTTTTCCTGCACCAGCTCCCGAAACAGGAGGTCGCCGCCGTATTGATGGTCGTGTTGGACGAACCCCACCAGAAGTCGGCGGTCCCCCGTGAACCCGGCCGATTTCATGACGATCGCCTCGGGGCCGTCCAATATCTCGCTTGCGGGCGTTATCCAGGGTCCCAACGCCGTCTTCGACATACGGTAGTGCGTGGTTCCATTCAGGCTGAAGATGAGGTAATACCAATCGCGCCACTTGAAAAGATCCGAGCATTCGGGCTGAGCTCCCGATCCGGAGAGTAGAAACGGCTCTCGACTCACAGACCATTGGGATAGCTCGCTCGAGACAAGGTGCTCAAGAGCTCCCTGGGACTTGCCCGCATCTCCGTTCGCGATAGCCGCGGTCACCAGCATGTGATACTCGTTGCCATCCTGAAACACAAATGGATCACGGTTCGGTCCGTGCACAAACGGCAATGTTGGCTCCGCGAACGGAGTGGGAATGCTCTTCCGGAAGTGGATCCCGTCCTCGCTCATCGCAACCGCTAGACGCTCGCTTCGATCGGGCATGCGGGTCGCATAATAGGCGTAGTACCGTCCACCGTGAAAGAAAACAGACCCGGTGCAGATAGAACCCTCCCATTCATGATCTATGGCAAGCGCTATCGGATAGTGCGTCCAGTGCACCAGATCCGTCGATGACACGTGAGCCCACTGGTGAGCGCCCAATCCCCACTTACTATGGTGCTGTCGCCGGTCGAGAAGAAAGAACAGGTGAAAGCTCCCGTCATGGAAGAAAGGCATCGCATCACCCGCATTTGTGTTGTACCCCCGGGGACGGCTGTACTGCATACGTGTCGGTTCCGGGCCAAGGATGGCATCCGCTCTTGCCCTGGTAGCCCTGGGACCGCCATTCATCCGATCGATGGCTGCATCGGAGAGCGCCGTATTCCAGATCGACACCTTCACCATTGGCGTCGAGACATGTAACACCGGGCTCTGGCCAATCTTCACCGTCCCCACAGGCCACTCCTCATCGACCAGGACGCCGTCATAGAAGAGGTCAAATCGAAATCCCTCGTAGCGCAACAGAAACTTCCCCGGCCCAGAGGGCGTCAGCAGCTTTAGCGGAATGCCAACTGAAAGCGGGTCGCTCTTGTAATCGGTGTACAGCAGAAACTCAAGACGCCCCGCGCCCGCTGCTCCGCTCACTCGCTCCTCAAGCCAGGCCTGCTTGTCATCCCCCGTCAGACGCATCAGCGAAGCGTCCGCGCGAAGCTGCGACCTTTTCAGGTCGACCTCGACCGTCCATGCGGGTGCCCCCGACGATTTGAAGTTGGCAGTTTTAAGCGTATGCGTGACCGCAGCACTTTTGCTATCCACCCGAAGCTGAAAAGCCGGCGCCTGGGCCCAAACCATGGATGCAACGACGAGAGCCGGAAGCGGCGCGACGCACCGCAAGCAGATGATAGAGGCTAACCTGCTCAGTTTTTGAGTGACAGACATAGATAGGATTACTTGTACTATCTTCCATCGTGAAACGTACGCTAGCTCTCAATGTGCGACGGGGCCGGGGAAGTCGCCTCTCATCGGTTACAGAGAATCGTCCGCCGGGTGCCCCATCCTTCCGCGCCCTTGCGGAAGGGTGGGATCACACAACCCACAAACCCGCTAGATTCTACTAACGAGAACTTCAGAAGAGAACAAGTTGTAAGTTTTGGTAGCGATATCGGGGCTCGAACCCGAACTCTTCGCCTTGAGAGGGCGACGTGTTAACCAGTTACACCATATCGCCACATCCGCCATGACCAGGGCATCGGCCGGCGCATCGCGATCTACCATGACAGGAGAAGCATATCAAAGTCCCGCCCCGCCTGCCACACGTCGCCTTCCCCGGCAGTGTCAAGCCCCTGAAACCTGCAACCCAGTCAGCCGGGGAGAGATAGAGGTGGCCGAACCCCGGGACACCCGGCGGGTATCATGGAGTAAAGGGAGATAAAAGACATCCGATCTATCGCTTCGGACAGGCCGGTTCTTACCGGAGATTCAGACTAAGCGACAGTCATGGCCATAAAGGCCGTGAATCGAAGACTTTACGGACCTCAACCCGCGCCCCCAGAGACTTTGCTGGCAGAGCTGCCCTCCGGTCCGGACCTAAGTCCTTTACACCGAAGACTTTGCACACTTTACCGGGGGGAGGGGGAGGGAGCCTACAACCCGAGCTTCTTCACCTCGTCGTTGTAGTACTTGCGGTACAAAATATCCCACTCCTGCGATCCCTCGACAATGATCTTGCGCTGCGACGCAATCTTCAATCGCGCCGCCTGGTCGATCTTCAACTCGTCCATCAGCAACTTCTCCAGAGCCTTCCGCGCCTCCTGCCGGATCGTGTTGCGGTCCTCCTTGAAGTCGACCTCCTGGATCTCCGCCAGCGTATCGGCCACCGTGTGCGCCAGCTTGTTCAACTTATCGCGCGAAATCCTCACAGCACCGCCTTGTACTGGTTCACCAGCTTCATCTTGACCTTTTTGAACATCTCCGGGTAGCTCACCCCGCCCTTGTGCATATCCTCCTGGATCGCCTCCAGAATCAACCGGACCTCGTCGTTGATCCGGTCCTCGAGCGCCAACTCTTCCACCATGGCCGCCCCCACCCGCTCGTTCACCAGGACCAGCTTGCTCGTCTCAATCATCTTCGTTTCCACAAGATGCTTGACCGTCTGCCGCGCTAGATACCCTACATAGTCTTTGGAGAAAATCATTGGTCTGCCCCAGATAGTACCATTCTAAAAGCGCTCTCCTTACCCGCACCAACCGGTTTTCCCACCCCAATCCCAAGCGCCCCTCACCCCCTCGTCAACCCCCCATCCACTCTCAGTCCGCCCCTCCGATGCGCCTCACCCGCCAATCTGCGAAAATGACTCTAATGCAACCTGACAACCTCATCACGCTCAAAGACGACATGATCGCCTTCATCGCCGGCCACGGCATGCGTCGCCTGCCCGCCTACGTCACCGAAGACGTGCCCTCCATCCTGTTCGAGGAAGACACACCGGATAGCTGGAAAGACTTCGTCGAGCACGCCAAGGCCGCCGGCTCCCCCTTCGTCACCATGAGCGAGGTCATCCTGGAAAAATCCGATGTCTCCATCCTCCTCGATCAGATCCGCGACCAGAACTTTCCTGACATCGAGGCCACCGAGATTGAAGACGCACAGTACCTCGTCAAACATGTCGGCAAGATCGGCTACCTCCAGCTCGGCTTTGCCCACCAGGGCGTCATGTTCCTCTTCGAAACCGCGACAGAGTGGTATGACCGTTTCCAGAACCTTATGGAAACCGTCTCCGAGCTGGGCGGTTTAGTCGTAGACGACTCCGACGAAGCCTGACTGCCGTAGCATCGGCTTGCGGAGGCGCTGAAGTGGAAGCAGTAGAGACATCCCCTTTCGAAACCCGTCCCGCCGACCCGGTACTCGTCCGCAATCTCGCCACCCACCTCCTCTGCCCTCACGCAGTCGCCCACCTCCTCGTCTCCCGCGGCATCCGCACCCCCGCGGAGGCGGATGCCTTCCTTCACCCCACACTCGATCACCTCCATGCCCCCCAACTCATGCTGGGCATCGACCGCGCCGTCGCCCGCATACAACAGGCCGTGGCCGCCAGGGAACCCATTCTCATCTACGGTGACTACGATGTCGACGGAACCACCGCGACCGTTCTCCTGAAGACTGCGATCGATCGCATCTCCCCGCCGTCGAGCCCCGCACATTCTCTCGTCACCTGGCATGTCCCCCACCGCATCCGGGAGGGCTACGGAATGCAATCGGCCCGTCTCGCCGAGGCCGCCGCCGCCGGCATCCGCTTGGTCATCTCCGTCGACACCGGCATCCGGGCCTTCACCGCCGCAGACGAGGCCCGACATCTCGGTCTCGACCTCATCGTCACCGACCATCACCTCCCCGACCTCCAGACCGGCCTGCCCGAAGCCGTTGCCGTCATCAACCCCGCCCAGCCTAACTGTCTCTACCCCTTCAAATTCCTCTGCGGAGCCGCAGTCGCCTTCAAACTCGCTCATGCGCTCCTCCTGGCGCAGGCCAACTCCCAACCTGATCCCCAGGCCTGGCTAGAACGCCTCAACAGAGTCCTCCTCCCCTCGTTTCTCAAGCTCGTCGCCATCGCCACCATCGCCGATTCCGTCCCCCTTCTCGGCGAGAACCGCGTCCTCGTCTCCCTCGGTCTTCGCGAGCTCGCCAACCCCGTCCAGCCCGGCCTTCGGGAGCTCATGCGTGTCGCGGATCTTCCCCCAGACCGTGCCCCAACCGCCGCCGAAGTTGGCTTTCGCATCGCTCCTCGCATCAACGCCGCCGGTCGCATGGATATTGCTGACGACGTCATTGAGCTATTCCTCACTCGCTCCCCCCAGCGTGCCACCGATCTAGCCCACAAGCTCGATGACCTCAACCGAGCCCGCCGTGAGACCGAACGCGAAGCCCTCGGCGATATCGAGCAACGGCTTGCCGCCATTCTCACCCAACACCCTCAGTTCCCCGCCGAAACCATCGTCCTCGACCATCCCGCCTGGCACCGCGGCGTCCTCGGCATTCTTGCCTCTCGCATCGTCGATCGCACGGGTCGCCCCGCCCTCGTCCTCACGCACGAGGTCGCCGAGGGCATGAGTCCAGCTCAGGCCCACGGCTCAGGTCGCTCAATCGCCGGCTTTCACCTCCTTGACGCCCTTTCAGCCGTTCACGCCATCGGGTGCGAACAGGCCCCTGCCGACACGCTGTTTACCCGCTTTGGAGGTCACGCCCACGCCGTCGGTTTCTCCCTTCCATCACCGCATGTCCCACTTCTTCGCGACCGTCTGCGCTCCCATGGCGCAGCCATCCTCACTGCCGGCCTCCTCGCCCCGCCAATTCTCTGCGACGCCGAGATCCCTCACGAGTCGCTGAATGAGGAGCTCTGCGACTGGCTCGGCCGCTGCGCCCCCTTCGGCAACGGCCATCCTGAACCCATCTTCGCGACCACCGCACTGGTCCTCGCCGCCCCGGTTCGCGTCATCAAAGACCGCCATATCTGTCTTCAACTCACTCCAGCTCCCGGCGCACCTCCCCTTCAGGCAATCGGTTGGAGTCGCGCTACCGACTGGCCGGCTCTCTGCCGCGACCTGGCTTTTACCGCCGGCGACATGGTTGACCTCACCTATCGGTTACACAGGAGATCCGGCACTTGGTTCACCGGGCTCGAACTCGATCTCATCCATCTCCAGAGATCCCGAGAGCATCGCTCTCGAACCTCCTAAAGCGCTTTCCCAGACGATCTTCTGCATCGAACTCAGGGCACAGCCGTCTTATATACTGCGACTTACCCCATGACCACGGTCGAAACGAAACGCCGCAGCCCTGCTCTTGCCATCATCGTTGTCGCTATCGTGGCGCTTGTGGTCATCTTCGCGATACGATCGCTTACCCGTGAGACTGTGGACGTTCGCGTCTCCCCGGTTACGCGAGAGAACCTTGTCAGCTCCGTCTCCACAAACGGCAAGGTCGAACCCATCCAGCAGTTCCAGGCGCACGCTCCCGCCCCCGCCGTGGTTCAGCGCGTTTACGTTCAGGTGGGCCAGAAAGTTCACGCCGGAGACCTCCTGCTCAAGCTCGACGACGCCGATGTCGTCGCCCGCATTGCGGCCGCAACGGCAACCCTCCGTACCGCTCAGGCAAATGCCAGCGATCTTCAGCAGGGTGGCACACAGGAAGAGCGCAGCAGCATCTCCGGAGACCTCGCGCGGGCGAGCATGCAGCAGCAACAAGCGGCCAAAGATCTCGCGGCTCTTCAGGCTTTGCAAGCCAAGGGAGCGGCTTCGATTGCAGAGATAACCGCTGCAGAGCAGCGCCTCCAGAATGCGAACGCTACTCTTCAGGGCGCTCAGTTTCGACAGACTCAACGCTACAGTCAGAACGATCGCAGCAAGACCAGCGCGCAGGTCGCCGAAGCTCGGCAGGCATTGTCGGCCGCTCAGCTTGATGACGCAAAGTACAACGTCCGCGCTCCCTTCGCGGGCACCGTCTACGCAATCCCCGTCAGCGCCTATGATTTCGTCCCCGCCGGAGAAGATCTCCTGGACCTTGCCAATCTCGATAGTATCCGCGTTCGCGCCTACTTCGACGAGCCGGACATCGGCCGGCTCGCACCCGGCCAGGCCGTCAAAATCGTCTGGGAGGCCAGGGCCAGCCAGACCTGGCACGGACACATCGAGACCGCGCCCACAACCGTCATCAACTACGGCACCCGCAACGTCGGCGAGTCCATCATCACGGTCGATGACGCGCACGGCGATCTCCCGCCAAACTCGAACGTCACCGTCACCGTCACAACCTCGCAGCGCTTCAACGTCCTCAGCGTCCCACGCGAAGCTCTCCATACGGAGAGCAACAGCACCTCCGTCTATCGCCTCGTCGGCCACAAACTCGTTCGCACCCCCGTTCAGGTGGGCGTTACCAACCTGACCCGTGTCCAGATCGTCAGCGGCCTCACCGACAAGGACACCGTTGCCCTCACCGCGACCAGTAACCATGACCTCACCAACGGCATGCAGGTCAATCCCGTCGAGTAGAAATGTCCCCGAAGTTCCCGCTCTTACCCTCCCTCCTCTCTGTCCTTGCATTCGTCTGCCCCGCCCTTCACGCCGATCTGGTGCTGGCCGACCACGCCTTGCAAATGGGTCGCGTCAAAGGTCAAAGAGAGAACCGCCCTTGCCCGTTCGTGGCTAGCCCAGCTTCCTTCCGATCCCAACCCTCATCTGCTGCTCTGCCGAGCCTTCTACGCCGAGGACATGGCGGACTCCGCCGTGCAGGAATGCGAGGCTGCCGCCGCAAGCGTTCCCGGAAGCAGTGACGTCCAGCTCTGGCTCGGTCGCGCCTTTTGCATGAAGACCAGCTCTGCCAATCCGCTCCTCGCCTTCTCTCTTGCGCGCAAAGTCCGCGACGCCCTTCGAGCGCTCTCTAAGCCTCGATCCCGCCAACGTCTCCGCCATGAGTGACCTCGGCGAACTCTACGTCGCCGCTCCACCTGTAGTCGGCGGCAGATCGAGCAAAGCCCGCAGCCTTGCAACGAAGCCACAGGCGCTCAACCAGCCGGCTGGAGCCTCCCAGGGCCACCGCATCCTGGCGCTCCTTGCCGAGAAGAACAACGATCTCACAATCGCTGAAGCCGAGTTTCGCCGCGCCGCCCAAAGCAACTCCGCATCAGCTTGGATCGCTGCCCCTTGGATTGATCTCGGAGCCTTCTACGCCCGCCATCAACAGCCCGATCCGGTCGCCATAGCGGTCCGCAACGGTTTGAACCTCGATAAGCTTCGCGGCGCGACCCTGGTCGACGCGGCCAGCATCCTCACCGCTGTGGCCCGCGATCCCGATCTCGCCCGCCGCGTCCTCCGCGAGTACCTCGTATCGCCTGCGAGATCCGACGCTGCTCCCGCGTTCAAGGTGCACCTTCAGCTTGGCGATCTCCTCGCCCGCTCCGCAGACCTGTCCTCCGCTCGTAAAGAGTACGCCGCTGCCCTCGCCCTCGCTCCGAACTTCCCTCCCGCCCGGAAGTTGGCCCTACCAGCAGCCGGCCAGCCGATGAATCCCCCTCGAAACTCATTCCTCCCGCGTGACCTTCTTCCCGTCTCGCCCTTGAATCACACCCGGCACGTCGAGTTCCCGATCGAGGCGGTACCATGAAAAGGATCACCCTCGCATGATGCGTTCCGTCCGTCTCACATTGTTTGCCGCCACTATCGCCTTCGTCGCGGAGGTCCCCGCGTCAGCGCAGATCGCGCTCACCTCGGCCGTCGATCTCGCCCTGCGAGGCAACCCCCGCGTCCGCCTCGCCCAGGCTGACGTTGAGAAGGCCCAGGCCGCCCTCTCCGAAGCTCGCGACGTTTACATTCCCACCCTTGTCGGCGGCTCCGGCCTCGGCTACTCCTATGGCTTTCCCGTCGGCCAGCCCTCCATCTTTAACTTCAGCGCACAGTCTTTGGTCTTCACCTTCTCGCAGCACGACTACATTCGCGCCGCTCGCGCTGCCCTAGCCTCCGCGAACTTTGCCCTCATGGATGCCCGTCAATCGGTCGCCGAAGACACCGTCCTTACCTACATCGCGCTCGATCGCGACCGCGAGCGCCTGGCCACCCTCAACCAGCAGCGCGCCTTCGCCACTAACTTAATCTCTATCATCCAGGCCCGGCTCGATGCCGGCCAGGACACTTTGATCGACCTCACAACCGCGCGTCTCTCCTCCGCACAGATTCGTCTCAGCGTGCTCCATACAGAGGACGAGCAGGCCACCGACCAGCTGCATCTTGCCCACCTTACAGGTCTTCCCCCGGTTGGGCTCGCCACTTCTCCCGGCAGCATCCCCCAAATTGCTTCGCCTTCGCCCACCACTTACACCACCGCAGCCGAGCCCTCTCCAGCTGTCGACGCCGCCTTCGCCAACGCCCGCGCCAAGCGCGAGATCGCCTTTGGCGACGCACGCTACCTCTACCGTCCGCAGGTCGCTTTCGGCGCACAGTACAGCCGCTATGCACGGTACAACGGCTACGACCTCTACTACCTGCACTTCCAGCAGAACAACGCCGAGATCGGGATCCAGATCAACGTTCCGCTCTTCGATCGGGGCCACCTCGCCAAAGCCCGGGGATCTGCGGCGGACGCAGTTCACGCCGAGCGCGAGGCCGAACAAGCCCGGGATCAGTTCACTGAGGGCCGCCTCCGCGTCGGGCGCACCGCGCTTGAACTCGCCGTCCGCGCCGAGGTCGCCGCGCTCGATCAGCAACTCGCGCAGCAGCAGCTCGATATCCTTCTCGTCCAACTCAACTCCGGCAACCCCAACGGCCAGCAAATGACGCCCCGGGACGAGCAGAATGCTCGTATCGCCGAGCGGGAAAAGTTCCTCGCCGTTCTGGACGCCCGCTTCCAATTGCAACAGGCTCAGGTCAACCTCCTTCGTCAAACCGGCGAACTCGAGAGATGGCTCAAATCCAGCGCTCAGAGCCGGACCTCTCCTGGGGCACCCGTCTCCGCCACCCCCCTCCAACCCTGATCCACTATCGCTGCAGGCCTCGCCGTTCTTCCCGCGCGTTCACCGCTCCATGCTCACTCAAACTCATCTCCCCCAAGCGTGAACCTTCTTCTGGGCGGCCGAATTCCCATCCACCTCGCGAACACGCTTTCGCGCGGAAATCATCCCGTCCCCCCGCACACGCTTCCCTACCCTTTACAAAATGGTAAACTTATAGCACACATGGCACCTCTAAAGACGCTGTTCCTGAACCCGCCCTCCTTTGAAAACTTCGACGGCGGGGCCAGCTCCCGCTGGCCCGCCACCCGCGAGATTGAGTCGTACTGGTACCCCGTCTGGCTCGCCTATCCCGCCGGCATGTTGGAGGGTTCCAAGCTCCTCGACGCCCCGCCCCACCACGTCTCCGCCGACCAGACCATCGAGATCGCCAAGAGCTACGAGTTCCTCGTCCTCTTCACCTCGACCGTCGGCTGGACCGGCGACCATGCCCTCGCTGAAGCCATCAAGCGCGCCAATCCCACCATCAAGATCGCCTTCGTCGGCCCCCCTGTCACCACCGACCCCGACCGCGCCCTCAACGAGTGCCCCGTCCTCGACTTCGTCTGCCGCCGCGAGTTCGACTTCTCCGTCGTAGAGTTCGCCCAAGGCAAACCCCTCAACGAAATCCTCGGCATTTCCTACAAGGACGCGTCCGGCATAATCCAGCACAATCCCGATCGCCCTCAGGTCGAAGACCTCGACGCCATGCCTTGGGCGACCAAGATCTACAAGCGCGACATGGACGTGACCAAGTACAACGTACCCTTCCTCCTCCATCCCTACATCGCCCTCTACTCCACTCGCGGCTGCCCCGCCCAGTGCACCTTCTGCCTCTGGCCCCAGACCCTCTCGGGTCATGCTTGGCGCAAGCGGTCTACAGACGATGTGGCGGCCGAGATGAAGTGGGCCAAGGAGAACTTCCCTCATGTCAAGGAGTTCTTCTTCGACGACGACACCTTCAACATCCAAAAAGCGCGCACCGTTGAGCTCTGCGCCAAACTCAAGCCCATCGGCATCACCTGGTCCTGCACCAGCCGCGTCACCACCGACCGCGGCACCCTCAAGGCCATGAAGGATGCCGGCTGCCGCCTCCTCATCGTCGGCTTCGAGTCCGGCGACCCGCAGATCCTCAAAAACATTAAAAAGGGCGCCACCGTCGAGCGCGCCCGCGACTTCGTCAAGGACTGTCACGACCTCGGACTCATCATCCACGCCGACTTTATCCTTGGTCTTCCTGGGGAGACCAAACAATCCATCCGCAATACCATCGACTTCGCCAAGACCCTCGACTGCGAGACCATCCAGGTCTCCATCGCCCACGCCTACCCCGGCACCGAGTTCTACGACTTCGCTCACAAGAATGGCTTCATCACCAACGAAAATATGCAGGACGGCGGCGGCCACCAGATGGCCCATATCGAGTACCCCGGCCTCCCCGTCGAATACGTTATGGAGATGGTGCACAAGTTCTACGATGAATACTACTTCCGCCCAAAGGCAGCCGCCCGCGTAGTTTGGAAGGCCATCGTCAACCGAGATGTTCCCCGCCTCTATGTCGAAGCCAAAGCCTTCATGAAGCTCCGCTCCCAACGCAACAAGGCCTCTCGCGCTAAAGCCGAAGAAAACGCCCTCAAGCAGCAGGAGTCGGTCAGCATGAACGCCTGAAGATAGCCCCGCATAGTCACGCGCCGGTCGGTTATTGTATTGACCGGCGCCTGGTGGGAGACGTTGCTCTCCGGGGTGCATCCACTCTGTCCGCTAGGGGACCCAACTGCCACTAGGTAACGAGTGACTTGGGCGATCGTGGATAACGACTGCGGACAGGGCTTCGGTAACATCGAACCGGGGAGAAGCGCCATCCCGTTGATGGGGCGCTCTAAGTTCGGCAAACTATTGCTTCTATTAGACGGCTGCTGATGCGCTTGGATGGCCGGGGCGCGGAATCATACAACGCTGGCGTGCAGGATTATGTCAGGCATGCCACTGCGGACGCTGCGAGCAAGCGCCCAGAGCATTGAGTCGAGGTCTGTGCCGGTCGACTGCCTATCGCTGCGGGTATTCAGAACCGCTGCCAAGACCTGTATGGACCATCAGGCTCATGGTCCCGGGCAGGCTCCCGCATGCCACGCGTTCCAACCTGATTAACGGCCCGCAGGCGTAGCCGGGATTTGCCCTGCTGCCTTGGGTTATGACTGCAAGACTCGCGGCCTGATAGAAAGAGAGCTTTGCTTGTCTATCGGTGAGAACAGAGCCGCAAGAAAGGTCGCAATGTCGGTCGCGGTCGAGATCTATCCACCATGAGAGTGCATGCGTGTGATCGAAGAGTATAGGGATACTCACCGCTCTGGCCATAGTAGTGCACCTCACGCGGCGCGGGCTTATGGGTGGCGGTCCTTCTATCGTTAATGGCTGCGGAGTTCAAGTACGCCTATTGCGACTTCGGAACTGCGTGCTCAGTCGAGTTATGAGCGCATTCCAGGCCAGCTTTACGCGCAATATGTACACCAGCACGTTATATATCCTTCATCGTGGAATTAGGATCTCACTTGGAGAACACCGGTTATTCGTAATGCACCATGGTCTGCTGCGCTCGTCGAAATGCGATATCGCTAACGTGCACGGAGCCCTGAAAGGGCCGGTTAATTTCAGCAATCGCTACAAGCACCGAGCCGATGAGCAACGAAGAGGCTGAGACCTGAAACGTGTGAAGGACCTTACTGCCGGAACCGAAGAGACACGACGACCCGATCGTCACGGCTCCGCCTGCAATCAGCACCCACCACAGGATGTTCGGCAGCTACGAAACGCTCTATAGCTGCCGGATGCGCCGATGCTGATTTAGATCGCTCAGCTCCCGCAGCGCCTGACTGGCTGCGGTAGGTTCGGACCGTGAGGCAGCCCGGACCGCGAGAAGCGTATCCCACATGCCCCGATTCTCCGGAGTGACATCAAGGCGACGTCGTCGCGTGCGGGCCCCTATCGTGGTCCCACCGCTTACGTCCCGCAGGAAGTCCGACTGACGCACTCCTCGGGGCGGGCTGGCGTGCCATACCGCTTCAGGTCCGGCCTGTCCTCGTATGGACGTGACACGACGTCCAGCAACTCCTCGAAAAGCTGGAAATCCTGCCCGACAGCAGCGGCATCGAGCGCTGCCTGCACCACATGATTGCGCGGAATGAATGCCGGATTTGCTAACCGCATGGCTGCAGCGCGCGTCTGCCCCGAGACGGGCTCTTCTTCTAGGCGCCTGCGCCATCCGTCAGCCCACGAGTCATAAGCGCCCTGGTCGGCGAACAGCGCGCGGACCTTACTGTCGCCTTCCGGCCCGGCCACCGCATCGCACAGCCCACGAAAGGTCAGGGTGAAATCGGCACGATTGACAGCCATACGCTCCAGCAGATCCTCGGCCAGCGCGGCATCGCCCTCGCGCTCCGTAAAAAGGCCAAGCTTGCGGCGTAGGCCGGCCCCATGAGCCACCTCGAACTGCGGATGGAAGGCGGCGAGCGCCTGCTTAGCCGAGGCTAGCGCGGCCTCTCCAGGCTCTTCTTCGTGCTCCAAAAGGGGCAGCAGTGCCTCGGCGAGACGCGTAAGGTTCCAGTGTGCGGCGCGGGGCTGGTTGCCATAGGCATAGCGTCCTCCAAGGTCGATGGCGCTGAACACCGTGTCCGGATCATAGGCCTCCATAAAGGCGCAGGGGCCGTAATCGATTGTCTCGCCCGAGATGGAAGTGTTGTCGGTGTTCATCACGCCATGGATGAAGCCGACGAGCATCCATTGTGCTACCAGGTGCGCCTGCCGGGCGATCACGCCATCCAGCAAGGCCCGATACGGCTGCTTCGCCTGCGCGGCTTCTGGGTAGTGTCGGGAGATCGCGTAGTCTGCCAGCAGGCGCGTTCCTTCCGTGTCGCCCTGTGCGGCGAAATACTCGAAGGTGCCGACGCGTAGATGGCTCGCTGCTACCCGGGTCAGCACGGCTCCAGGCAGGACTGTTTCTCGTAGCACCCGTTCCCCCGTGGTCACCGCAGCCAAGGCCCGGGTGGTCGGCATGCCTAGCGCCGCCATCGCCTCGCTCACAATGTACTCGCGTAGGACTGGACCGAGCGCGGCTCGGCCATCGCCGCGACGCGAGAAAGGCGTCGGGCCGGAGCCCTTAAGCTGGATGTCGTAGCGCACGCCGTCACGCCCCATCACCTCGCCTAGCAGGTTGGCGCGGCCATCGCCAAGCTGCGGCACGAAATACCCAAACTGATGGCCAGCATAGGCTATGGCCAAAGGCTCGGCCCCTTCCGCGACGCGGTTGCCGGCCAGGATCTCCACGCCTGGCGCACTCGCCAGCGCGTTCGGATCCAGCCCGAGATTTCGGGCAAGTTCCACATTCACCTTGATCAGGCGAGGGGCCGTCACCGCAGTCGGGTCTAGCCGGGCGTAGAAGCGCTCCGGTAATCGCGCATAGGTGTTGTCGAAGTCGAAACGGACAGGGTGGCAATCGGGGCCAAATGTGGCGGGCGACGCGATTGCGGGAATATCTGGAGAACTCATGATCTATTCGATGCTGGCATGTTGTTTTCGCTCAGGCTCAGGTACCGGGCTGCCCTATCGTGTAGGTGTGTGTCAGCGGGCGGCGACGATGCGCTCGCGCCAAGCCAATCACCCAATTTTATATCTACCTTGACCAGCCGACTTTCAGGGGACTGATCTCGCCGGCTACCGGCGACAAGGTTATATCAAATTTATGCCTCATTCTGAGGAGGTCCCGCCGGGTGAAGCCACGGAGACAAGGTCGGTCCTGGCGAGGAACCCGGCGAGTTGGTCCACAACTCCTGCACTCCAATCGGCGGCTTCGATCTTTCGGCTGATCACGGACCTATCTCCAATAAAGCTCGATCAAGGTCGTATTGACCGACCGAAGACCTTCTCCCGGGTGTCTTCGATCGCAAGATAGGCGAATTCCCGCCGCCGCACGGCGCAGCCGACCAGGAGCGCCAAGATGAGGTCGGCCGGTCGGGGACGACTAGCAGCTCCTTCGCCTGCCCCGGGTCAGCCAGGTTCCGAGCCGTGTTCCCTGCTGCCGGACATTGGGGATATCGGCGAGGATGGTAGGCGGTGAATTAACTCTCACGTGTCGTCAAGCAAGAATGGAGATCAGTGCATACCACCTCGCCTTTTGGCGATGTTCTTGTACTCGCATTAGCCAAGGCGCAAGTGGCAATCTCAAAGCAGAGAAGCAGGTTGGCTCGAGGGCGCATAATGTGCAATGACAGCAACGTACCCGCCCGTCGGGCAACTGTTCGGCTGATTCCCCTTGCGAACCTGCTGCCAGATAGCCGCTCAAATAACGTCAAGAGAGCGTAACCGATTTCGACGGCTATTACGTGTTTCGTCAGTGTTGCCAGGGACCTACATCATCCACAAGGCTCGTGCCACGCGTCGAACTGCAGTGTGAACGCCGACACCGGGATCACGACCGCCGCGGTGAATGACGACCTGTGGGAATCGCCAGAGGCGGCGATTACCACAGACCCACCACTACGACGACGAATAGACTGACATTTCTATTGGGCGAACCACCTTGCCATTTCTAATGAGCAGCAACAAGTAGCTGCCGTAAAACGGCGTTATCGGAGAGAATGGCCGGTCCTAGGTTGCTTGGCAGCAGGTGAACTTGCCTTTAGTTCAAACTCTTCCGGCAGCTTCTCCCTTGTCGCGGCTCTGCCTGAAAAGACCTAAGACAAATGCGATGATGAAGTAGTACCCGCTCTACGTCACTTCTTTGTCACGTAGAGGGAGTAGATGAAGTCTGGTCGAGCTCTACCATCGTCCAGTCGCATCCGCCCCTAATGGAGAACAGCGCGTCCTCCCGCCCGCTCGCAGGCCATTGCGACGTCGTGGCCGAAGGCGAGGATGCGGTAGGTCCCAGGTGCGAGGCCTTCCAAGCGGTGATGCCGTTGGCTTGCGACATGACGACCCCGCAACACACTGGTTGAGGGGGAAGGTTGGAGGGCGTAGACGAAACCGGGGCTGGAATCTCGCCTTAGCGAATCCCCTTGCGCCAGAACATCTCTCCATGGCTCGGCCGCGGACGCCGATCTCGGTCGCTCCAGGCACCAAGGCACAACTCAATCTAGACCTCGCACCCTGACAGCCACGCGCTGCTTCCCTCACCCGCATACGGCGGGCCACCATCATGAACATGAAGGGCCGTGCCTACCAGAACAAAAGACTGGTCAGCAGCGCACCTAGAGATTGCGAACTTGGCAACGTAAGTTTCGCGAGCACCCAAGATCGATAGCTGTCTGGCAGTTTCTACTTTGCCTTCGTTCGACAGTTCTCCTCCCGGCGCTCCTTTGCTGCTTGAGTTGCGCGTCACACAACGGCCCTCGCATCTGCTCTTCTTCGGTGATCGAAGACGAAGAAATCGAAAAATGCGACAACCCCGCCGCGCCGCTCGTCTTGCCGGATGATTTCGCCGTACTCATAGAGCTGATCGACAACGTTCAGTTCTTGAGGCAGCGCAACACTGGGAAGCGCTACCGGCGGAAGATGTATTACCGAACGTCGATGTGGGCGGGAACCATACGTGACGAGACGTGGATCTGAGGGGCTCACATAGAGAAAGCTATCTCCTACGCTTGTACTAGCCCACTCACCATCCTTTGTTGCCACCAACGTGAATGCTGCCGAGAGCGCCGTCTAACTCGTAATTGGCCGCTATGACCAGGTACTCCACTTCCCTTCGTCAGATCCTGACACGGCTCAGCTCAATGAGTAGCGGCACATTTGTGTGCCGGATCAGGGATCTCAGTCGGCACCTCTCCGCCTCCCTTCAGCCGAGACCGACCGAAACAGAGTCAATGTTCTCTCCAGTTGGCGATTTTAAAGCACTGTTACTTCGCGTACGCCGTTCCAAAGATACCTTGCAGGATTACGTCTGACTTCATGGTTCGATCTAGGAGGTGGTCAAGGCTGGCTTAAAATTGTAAGGTATCTTAGCTGTTCCGAGCCTGATCTCTCTGAGCGCTGCACTATAGAGGTGATGAAGGACCCACCGAAAGTAGTAGTAGGATCGCTCTTGGGTGCGATGAGCGAGTAGGGCTCCGAGCGAGAAGATGGAAGCTACGATCGACCGTGAGGTGATCGTAGTAGTACTTCGTCGGTCCCGACGGCAAGATCTGATTAGGGGAAGAGTCAGCAGCACCGTACCAAGGCTCATCCTTCTCACGAAAGCACCCCTCTCGTGAAGAATTCACGATCGCATCGGGCGGCCCTGGGTATGCACGAAGCATCCGCACTTCTTTTCGGTTCGCTGACTCCGGTGGAATGGGCAGCGTTGCAGTATCAGTATCTGGATCAGATGAGGTAGTTTTGTGTTTTAGTGCTGTAAGCGAGAAGGCCCCAGCAGATCTTGTGTAACAATCACCACTCTCTCCTGCAGGTGGCTCCTATGAATGTCCACGGCCCTCTTGCTGGATAGCGATCCGAGTAGAAGTCAGTTGGTGGTAACAGACGATGCACTCATCCTAACTGGTCTGTAAGCAGATTCGCAGTTCCGGGTGGTTGGTCGGCAACTCGGAAGTAGCGCCGGAATTGACAAGTCGTCATAGCGGGAACGTTAAGCCTACAATCTCGGCTCTTCCTGAACACAGCACCGGGATGCGTTCCCTGCTTCCCAAGCCTTCCCTATTCCTCTACCCTTCCATCCATGCTTCACTGTCCGCTATTGGCCGTGCTGGCCACCCCCGCCCTCGCCCTCATGTGTTTCGCCATCCCCCCTGCCCGCGCCCAGTCTGCCGCGCACATCGACCCTTTGCTCGGCGTCGACGGCGGCGGAAACGTCATCATCGGGCCTGCCCTTCCCTACGGCATGGCCAAACCCGGTCCCGACATGGCCCCCAGCACCTCGAATGCGGGCTGGAACGCTGACGGCGAGATCCTCGGCTTCTCGCAAACCCATGTCTCGGGGACTGGTGGCACAGCCAAGTACGGCAATGTCCTCATCCTGCCCACCACCGGCCCAATCCGGCCCACCGACGCCGCATCGCCGCGCAGCCATGAGCACGCCTCGGCCGGCTACTATTCCGTCGGCCTCGCCCGCTACAAAATCCAGGCTGAGATTACCGCCAGCCGCCGTACCGCCGTCTACCGCTTCACCTACCCCGCCGCCCGGAAAGCCAACCTGCTCTTCGACACCGGCCACATCCTCGTCTCCCGTCACGAAGGTGGCCAGATCGTCACCTCCAGCCACGCAGAGATCCTCTCCCCCACTGAGATCGCCGGCTTCAGCTCTGCTATCCGCGGCTGGAACGCCCAGGATACCCCCTACACCGTCTTCTTCTACGCCGCCTCTGATACCCCCGCCGTCGCCTCCGGCACCTGGCAGCAGGAGCGGGTAGACGCCGGCAGCAAGACTGAAACTTACACCATGCCGCAGCCGCTCTCCCACCCGCCCGAAGTCGGCCCCCTCGTCTCGAACGGCGCTTATCTCACCTTCGCCACCCACGCGCAGCAGGCCGTCACCGTCAAGATTGGCATCTCCTTCGTCTCCATCGCCCAAGCCAGGCAGAACGCCCTCGCCGAGGTCCCGGGCTTCGACTTCAAGGGCGCCCGCAACGCTGCCATTGCCGCATGGGATAGGGCACTCTCGCCCATTCAGGTCGCCGGCGCGAGTGATGCCGAGCTCACCAAGCTTTCCACCGCCCTCTACCACTCCCTTCTTATGCCCGTCGACCGGACCGGAGAGAACCCCCTCTGGCACTCCACTGCTCCTTACTACGATGACTTCTACACCCTCTGGGACACTTTCCGAAGTTCCAACCCTTTGATCACCCTCATCGACCAGCCGCACGAGATCGCGATCGTCAACTCCTTACTTGATATAGGCGAGCACGAGGGCTTCCTCCCAGACGGCCGCAGCGGCAACTTCACCGGCGTCACCCAGGGCGGCTCCGATGCCGACATGGTCATGGCCGACGCCTACCTCAAGCACCTCCCCGGCATCGACTATGCGAAGGCCTACGCCGCCGTCATCAAAGACGCCGAGGTCGAGCCGGAGAACTATATCTTCATGGGTCGCGGCGATCTCTCCGAGTGGCACTCCCTCAGCTATCTCTCCATCGAAGGCTCCGGCCCCAGGCAGCCCGGCTCCCCCGATGCTCTCTACTCTCCAGGCCGCGCCGACAAGTCACTTCTCCCCAACCGGCCGGACCGGCCTGGCTCCCGCTCCATGGAGTACGCCGCCAACGACTACGCCGCCGCCCTCATGGCACACGGCCTCAGCCGCCCCGGCGACGAGCGGAAGTACCTCGCCCGCGCCGGCAACTGGAAGAAGCTATGGGATCACGACGCCGTCAATCACACCGAGGGTGGCGACATCCACGGCTTCATCTGGATGCGTCACCGCGACGGATCCTGGCTCACACCTTTCGACGCTGATCTCAGCGGCACATGGCACCAGAACAACTTCTACGAGGGCAGCACCTGGACCTACTCCCTCTACGTTCCGCAGGATGTCCGCGGCCTCGTCCAGATGGCGGGCGGTGCCGATGCTTTCGTTCACCGTCTCGATCTTTTCTTCGCCGACATCTCCGCCATCCGCGACGACCGCTACGACAGCAACGCCGGCACTCCCGCCCCTGCATTCAAGTCCGCCAACAGCCACGGAGGCCGCTACGATGTCGGCAACGAACCCGGCTTCCTCGCGCCGTATCTCTACAACTGGGCCGGTCGCCAGGACCGCACCGCTTACCAGATCCGCCGTATCCTCGCCCGCAGCTACTCTACCGGCACCCGCGGCCTCCCTGGCAACGATGACTCCGGCGCCATGGGCTCCTTTTACGTCTTCAACAAGCTGGGCTTCTTTCCCGTTGCCGCTCAGACCACGTATCTCATCGGCAGCCCCCAATTCCCGCGCATGACCATGCGTCTTCCCAACGGGAAGACCTTCAGCATCGTTGCATCCAACGTCTCCGATACCAATCTATACATAGCTAGCGCCACTTGGAACGGCAAGCCGCTCCATCGCTCCTGGTTCACCCACGACGAACTCATGCACGGCGGCACGCTCCTCCTCCACATGACGAGCCATCCCACGCACTGGGACACCGGCATATCCCCACCCTCTCTCTCTGACCCATCGCCCTCCGGCAGCGCTACACCGAAGCTTTAACCGGAGTTGCACATCTATTCAGGACTTTATGCCTTTCCGCTCTTTGGTAGCCTTGCAGAAGCATAAAAGCGAGTCTGGGAGACTACTGTCGAGGTGCTCGCTGCGCCTACTGTGTTAGATCGTTCTGAGAGGTTGGCTTGTCCTGAGCTACCCGCAATAATTTGGTTGACCCACTTCGTCCCACAGCTTCAACCCTTGTGCGCCCGATAGATTAGGGGTTGAACGAGCTTTGGGACACCTACCTCTCTGTTCGGCCTAGTATTAGGTCATGGAAGCTCCTCACACTGCAAAAAGCAATCATCTGCTTCAGCGATCCTGACCGTGCTTTTCAGTACGCGCTCAATCTCCGTTCCCTGGTGGCTAGATTTTGTGCCCCCGTTGTGGCTCGGAGAAGCACTCCTTTATCAAGACGCGCCGTATCTGGATGTGTTACTGATGCAAGAAGTAATTTCAGCATCAAGGTTGGCACGATATTCGAATATTCTCCGCTTGGTCTGGATAAGTGGATGATGACTGTCTGGATGGCTGGAGCTTGCAAGAACGGGGTGTCCAGCTACGAGATGCACCGTAGCATCGGCGTCACCCAGAAATCGGCGTGGTTCATGCTTCACCGCATCCGTCAGATCAATGTTCGACACCGCCCCCACGCACCCCACACCACACCACGATCGTCAGCAGGCTGTAGGCAAGCCACGCCGGCATCCCCGCAATCACGGGTTGCCTAGCTGCGTCGGGTTCGACCGAAGAGGTTGACATAGGTTCAGGAAGAGCCTCGAGCATACGATCCGATACGGGGTGTTGCAACATGCGGGGCAGCTCTTTCAGGTTGTTTTCGTGTTCGTTCTGATGGTTTACGGTGAACGGTCGCCCACCATCCCTGGCACACTGTCTAATCGCTCTATGATCAGCGCCGGGGAGGTGCCCGCCCAATGAAGATCACCGATGTGCAAGCCACCCATCTTCGCGTCGAAGACCCGAACATCAGCTTGTTCGATGGCTCGTATGACGACTGCGTCATCGTCATCCACACCGATGAGGGCGTCTCCGGCGTCGGTGGAACTGAATCCCTCGCCTCCGCCGTTCAGGCCGTCGTTGCAGGCCAGTCCGCGCACAACCACGCCCGCGCCCTTTGCGATGTGCTCCTCGGCTGCGATCCCTCCACCCACCCCTCCGAGCTCTGGCAGCGGATGTACGACGCCACCAGCTACGTCGGCCAGCGCGGTCTTGTCATGCATGCCATCAGCGGCGTCGATCTCGCGCTCTGGGACCTCTACGGAAAGATCTGCGGCAAAGCGTCCACGCTCTGATCGGCGGTTGAAAACGCGATCGCATCCCCAACTACGGAACTTCCATGGACCGCAGCCCCGATGGCGTGAGGCTCCAGATCGACACCGCCCGGAGAAAAAACCTCAAGGCCTTCAAGCTCTGCGCCGATCCCTGGTGGATGGACGACCTCGCCCACAACGGCCGACTCCTTCTCGACCCCCGCGAAGAGGCCGGCCCCGATGCCAGGATCATCGTCGACGCACAGCTCGCCTACCGCACCGCCGAAGAAGGTCTCTCACTCATCCCGCTTCTGCTCGAGGCCGGCGTCTGGTTCCTCGAGGCCCCGTTATCGCTCGACGATTATCCCGGGCCACGCCCGCATGGCCGGCCACGCATCGATCTCGGCGTCGGCGATCTCGGCCTCACCCACGTCCTCGAGTTCATCGAGATGATGGACCATGGCGGCGCCGATATCTGCCAGCCCGACATCAGCCAGGTGGGCGGCTTCACCGGCATCCTTAAAATCGCCGCCGCCGCGGACGACCGCCACAAGCGCGTCATCACTCACGGCTACAAGACCAAGGTCGAGATCGCCGCAAACCTCAACTTCCTTGCCGCCCATCCCGAAGAGGATCTCCTCGAGTACTCCCTCAGCTCCTCGCCCTGCGCTGGGAGACCACCATCGAGCACTTCCCATCGAGTCCGATGGCTGCGTCCGCGTTCCCAAGGCCCCCAGCCTCGGCGTCAGCCTCGATCCCTGCATCGTCGCGAAGTATCGCTGGCCCCCACAGCAGCCCTGAGGTCTACAGAAAGCTCCTCGGCAAGCCCTGCAACCCCAGCATCACCTTCAGCGTCGCCCCGGGTCTCCCGGTGATCATCTCGAACGCCTCCTGCCCTCGCTCAAGCTCCATCCGTACCGTGTACCGATCGAGATCAATTTCGCCCCCCACCAGAAACTCCAGCGCCCGCTCAAAGTCCACCGGCGTGTACGCAACGACATCACCACCCGGTGCTCCTTGCGAATGCTGGTCACAAATCCACCTCGCTTTGCTGCTGGCTCATCCCCACCAGCAGAACCTGGCCGCCTGGCCGGCACAGGTCAAAGGCCATCTGCCGCGCCGCCCCATGTCCGCTCGCGTCCAGAACAACATCAAATCCGCGCCCGCAATCCTCTGCGCCTCTCCCACTCCACCCGCCGCAGCCGTGTTGATCGCGTGCTGCGCTCCCATCACCCGCATGCTATCCAGACGATCAGTTGTTCACATCGACGCCCAGCACCTCGCGCGCGCCAATCAGGCGTGCCATCTGCAGCGCCAGCGCACCCATCGTTCCACCGCCAACGATCGCCATACGAAAGAACGGCGCCGGCGACAGCAGCCCCGGCCTGTGCACCTCCCCCGCACTCTCCTCGATCGCCGTCAGCAGGCACGCCAGAGTTCCTTCACATCGCACGCCCCGCATCCGTGCACCAGCTCCCCGCGCACGGGTCCCCGCAACGTATGGGCATATCGCCTCCGCCCAGTCGCTCGCCGACGGCACAGTGTCCGGTCGGCAAAGCACAGCCAGGTCAACATCGGTCTCTTCCAGACGATGCCCAGGGGGTACTGCAATCACGTTGACCTTCTCCACCCCCAGCCTGTCCCTGTACCCCGTCGACAGCGTCGTCCACCTCGCCGCGTCGAACACATCCCCGCGCAACGCAACCACAGCTTCGTTTGACATCGTCGACACCTCAGAATCCTGATCAGGTTCAAAAGATGCTCGTAGCTCTGTTCATCGCGCCCTCCCTCACACCTCCCGGTGGACCTCGCCGGAGCGCGCTACGATCTCCTCCCGCATCGGCAGCCGAGTTCTTGCAATCGAAAGGTCGTTCCGGTCGACCGTGAACCCATCCGCCAGCGCTCCTACCCGAAACTCCCCCGCCAGTACACCCAACGCCTCGGCGCCATCCGCGGTCGCACACGAGAATAGCTGCGCCGCAATGGCCTGCCCACCCCTCTGGTCAAGAATCACCCGCCGCTGGTCCGCAGCCGCAGGTGGTAGATGTTGTTTGCTACGGCTCGGTTCGTCTGCCAGAGCAGGTCGGTTCGGGGAAGGTACGACGTGCGGGCGATGCTGATCATACCCCGAGCGGCCCTTAGTTGAGCCTGCGCGCCCTGGATGGCAGGATAGTTCATCTCACGACGGGGCTTGGATCGACCGGGCGTCGGCTTCGACATGGTCACCTTCAGCGGCGGAAAAGATTTCTGCGGACCGCAGGCATCGGGCATCCTGATCGGCAAGGAAGAGCTCATCCATTGGTCGCTCCTCAACATGAGCCCGCAGAATGACCACTGCTGCAAGCTCGGCAAGGAGACCATCTTCGGGCTTCTCAAGGCGCTCAGATCTTCGTCAACCAGGACTACTAGGCCACGCTTCGGATGTATGACGCGCGCGCGCAGGTCATCACCGATGCCCTCGACCATTTGGAGTCACGGCGGGTCCCCGTGAATGCAACCCCGAGGCACTCGGCAACGTGACCCCGCGCTACAGCTGGGAGATCGATCCCACAAAGGTCAAGATCACCGGTCCCGAGGTGATGCAGGCACTCGTCAAACCGGCCGATCGGCATCGGCAGTATGGGCGTTGGCGCCAGCGGCATGCGCGGCCGCGGTCCCGACGCTCCGGCAGCTGGCGGCGGCGCACCCTCGGGCGCCACACCCGCTGACCGGTCACGGGCGAACGATACGCCCCCGAGCGAACATCGCGGCGGCCGGAACGGGCGGCCTCCGGCAGATCCCAACAGCTTCGACTTCGCTGTGTGGCAGATCAAGGATGGCGAAGACAAGCTGATCGCGGACCGACTAGTCGAGATCTTCAGCCAGACTCCGAAGGTCTAGGGGGCGCACAGGACGACGCCGAGACTGAGCCACAAGCGCTTCTCTGCGCCGCCAGCTCAGTCTCCATGCTCCGTCGCGCACCTTGCAAGTCCTTGGCTGCCTACCTGTCGGTCCGGCCGCCGGCGCATTGGCCACCGGTTCAGCCCGCCCGACCGTAAACGGAAACGTCAGAGTCGAGATCACCTGGACCGGATCGCCGTGATCCAGGTAGGGACGAAATCGCCAGTTGATAAGCTGCTCCTGCGCCGCGGCCTGGAGGCTTGGGTTGTCGGAGAAGAAATTGTCTACCGATCGCACCCTGCCCTCGCGATCCACAACAACGCGCATCACCATCGCGCCCGTGAGCGCGCCGGCCGCCATGTCGGGCTAGTGGGGCGCCGGTGTGTCGACGCCGAGCTTCCGCAGCTCCATCTCGGGAACAACCAGCACTCGAAGCTGTTTCGATCGCGGCGTCGCGTGCTTGATCGCAAAGATCTTTCGATCGGCCGCCGGCAAGTCCTCGATTAGCATAATCTTCGCCGTCAGCTGCGGCCCGCTCTGGCTTTGCGCGGTCAGTCGCCGCGCGATCTGCTTACCGTGGAAGTCGGCGAAGTCGTGGAGCGCAACGTCCCAGTCGATGTTCCCGCCGTACACCATCAGTCCGGTCTCGCGCGAGATGGCGATCGATGCGGCCATCGCTTTGGTCGTGGCCCCGTCCGTTCCCGGGATCGTCCACTTTGCCGGATCTGCCCCGGCGATCCATCGGGCTTCGCGGCGGTCTGGTGGAGCGCCGCCAGCTGGTCAAGGCGAGGCACCGTGCCGACCAGCTCGACGGTCAGGTTGCGCAGCAGCTCCGGAAGACCGGCCCTGCATCCGTCTCCTCCACCCTGTCGCCGTTTACCACGAGGTGCTGCGAGAAGGCGGCGGAATGGAACTCGCGCCGCCAGACCGCCGGCGTCTGCCACTAGATCTCCACCTCGGCGTCCCACTGCGAGTCATGTTTCTTCTCGTCGGGAGATCATCGCGCGGGGGTGAAAGGGCGCGCCGCCCGGAGCGGCCAGCGTGGAACGCGATGCCGCAGTTTTGACGACGTCCTCGAGGGGAAAGATCTGCTGCGCGATCGCCGCCGACGACAAAAGGATCGCGCCGATCACCGAAGCCGTGTACAGGGATCCCAGGTGCATTTGCCAATCTATGCTGGCCTCCTCTATGTTTGTCGATACGCATACGAGTTATGGATCAAATCAGGAAGCTGTTCCGCCGGAGACCTCTGAAGCGGAGACGGCGCGTGGATCAACTTTTGCCGATCGCGCTGCCCCTTGGAGATGGATTGCGATAGTGTACTCGCAGTGAACTGATCTCACCGACCGGCGGCGAATGCTGCTGATCGTCATCGAGCTTCACAAACAGTAGCCTTATTCTGATCCGCACGATACGTGGCAAAACAGTTCAACCTCAATGGAAGGGCCGTTATGCCCACCCGACGCACCGTCCTGCTCTCGCTCTCCGCCGCCGCAGTCTCCATGCGCTGCCCCACCGCGTTCGCGGCCGCACCCTCGAACCGCATCTTCATGGGAACCACCGGCAAGGTCAGCAAAGGCATCTACATGGCGCCCTGGAACGCCTCCACCGGCGAGATCGGTGACATCACCCTGGCGGCCGAGGTCAGCAATCCCAGCTTTCTCGCCGTCAATCGCAATCACTTGTACGCCTGCACCGAGGCGGGCAACAACGAGGCGAAAGCCACGGCGTTCACCATCTCTGCATCCGGCCTGGCGAAGCTCAACGACCAGCCATCGCTCGGTCCGGGCACGACCTTCATCTCCGCACGCGGCAACGGCGTCTACGTCGCCAACTACGGTGGCGGATCGGTGACGTCGTTTCATACCGAGCCGGACGGTTCGCTCTCGAAGCCTGTCTCGCACTTTCAGTTCGAGGGCAACGGTCCCAACCGCGAACGGCAGGAACAATCCCACGCCCACTCAGCGCTTCCCTCGCCCGACGGACGCTTCCTCCTGGTGAACGACCTCGGCCTCGACCGCATCGTCATCTACCGCATCAACCCGGCGACGGCTGAACTCACACCCAACGACCCGCCCTTCTTCAGCACGCGGCCCGGCGTTGGCCCGCGCCACCTGGCCTGGCATCCCAACGGCAAGTGGCTATACAGCGTCAACGAGCTCGACTCCACGGTCGACCTCCTACACTGGAACAGCGACGCCGGCATCCTTACCCAGGGGAGCTCCGTCTCGACGCTCGATCCAGGCTTTCCGAAGAACACCGCATTTGCTGGAGAGATCGGGATCTCGCCGGACGGCCGCTTCGTCTATGTCGGCAACCGAGTGGGCAGCGATACGATCGCGGCTCTCTCAGTGGACGGCAATTCGGGCGCGCTTAAGCTCGAGCAGGTCGCGCCGAACGGCGGCAAGAATACCCGCTTCCTCACGCTGGACCCGAGCGGCCGATGGCTGCTGCTCTGCAACCAAGCGTCCAACGAGCTGGTCGTTCTGGCGCGCGATCCGAAATCGGGAAAGCTCTCCGAACCGAAGCACAGATATCCCGTGGACAAGCCGCAGTGCATTGTGTTCGCGTGAGAAAATCGCTTAGGACAAGCGCCCTAAACCAGCCGCGTCGCGCATTGACAGCGCCTGCCGCGTGTTGGATAGTGACCTCACTGCAGGAAATCTGCGTGTAATCCGACCCCCCAAACCCAGCTCAAGAGACCGGGTTGTGCCGTTTGCCTTTTCGGCCGCGGGCGGGAGGTCAACATCAACAGTCCACGGGAGCTCTATGCCGACGATCGTCAACCGACAGGATCCCCGCTTCGCACTCGCGCACCGCGGCCGCAATCTCCGCTTCCCCTCCGCTGAGGCTGACGTCGCGGGCCGTATCGAATACTGCGAAAGCACGGAAGACGCAGCCGCCGCCCTGCAAAAGGTCCTGGACGCCGGCCTTCGGCCGACCGTGCGATCTTCCGGACATTGCTACGAGGACTTCGTTGTCAATAATCCGAACGGCGCCATCCTGGACGTTAGCTTGCTGAATCACGTCAGCTCCGGCCCCGGCGGCTCAGGCCCCTTTGCCGTGCAGCCCGGAGCCATGCTCGGCAACATCTACCAGGAGCTCTACAAGCGCGCCAACGTCGTCCTCCCGGGCGGCACCTGTTTCAGCGTCACCGCGGGGGGACACGTCAGCGGCGGGGGATACGGCGTCCTGGCCCGCCTGCAGGGAATCACCATCGACTGGCTCTCCTCGGTTGACATCCTCACCGTCGACGCCAACGGAAAGGTCCTGCCGGTCCGGGCCAGCAAGACCGGCCATCCGGATCTCTTTCGTGCGCTCCGCGGTGGCCAAGGTTCGAACTTCGGCTTGATCACCGGCTTCACCTTCGACGAGCTGCCCCCCATGCCCTCCGAGATCCTCCAGGCGGGCGTCTCGTTCGATTGGAACACCATGACGCCTGAGAAGTTCGTCGCCATCGTGACGACCTACGGCAAGTACTGGGAGGAGCACGATCAGAACAAGGAGACCTGGGGCATGTTTGGCTATATGGGTCTCAACAATAAGAGCATGGGCCGATTCGGCATCAGCGCCCACTTCACCAACCCCGATGGCACCGCCAAGGACGCCTCCGTTCTCACCGATTTTCTCGATCGCTTCGAGAAGTGCAAACCCATCGCCGAAGCGCCTCCGGGCTACACCGCGCACGAGGTTCGTCCCGGCGGTGGAGGCAACGGCGTGCAGCGGCCCGTGGCTCCCGGTGACTCCGTTTGCTATGGCCAGCACGTCATGACGAAGACCTCCTGGATCGAATCCGCTATCAACGGCGGCGGCGGTGGCATTGGCGGCGGATCCCGCGCCAAGTACAAGTCCGCCTACATGAAGAAGAACTTCACTGAAGGCGAGGCGCTCGCGCTCTACAAGATGCTCACTGATGATGTCTCGCGCGGTCTGATCGTGGCCGTCGATTCCTACGGCGGAGCCACCAACAACCCTGCCCGGGCGAAAGATACCGCCATCCCGCAGCGTTCGTCCGTCATGAAGCTGCAATACCAGACCTACTGGCAGGATGCGGCCGACGATGCCGCCCGTCTCAAGGGTATCCGCGACACCTACACTGCCGCCTACTCCACCGAGATCGCCGATCAGGCGCATCTCGGTACGCCCTACCCGAACGATCACTTTGAGGGTTGCTATATGAACTATCCCGATGTCGACATGATCCAGCACAGCTTCTGGCCCCAGCTCTACTACGGCACCGGCGATCTCTACCCCTTTCTGCAGGGCGTGAAGAAGAAGTACGACCCGCACAATATCTTCCACCACACCATGTCGATCGAGGCCTGAGATCGAGACCTACGTCCGCAGGAGTTCCGGCGTGGACAGAAGCCGGACCAGGCCGCAGCCGTTTGAAGCACGGGAGATCAGCATGGCATCGAGCACACCGAGTAGATCGTGGACACGAAGGGTCTTTGTTCAGACGATCGGTTCCATCTCCGCGCTCGGCGGCGTAACGTCGCTTGCACCGTGGGCAACCGCGGCGGCGGTTGAAGCGGCAGTATCCTCGGCCTCGCCTCAATTCGGCTATGTCGCGTGCGCGGACGGTACGATCCAGGTCTTTTCGATCGCGGCCGAGGGTGGTTCATGGAGACACGTGCAGACCATCACCTCCGCAGCGCCGCCCTCGCTCGCTCTCTCACCGGACCAACGCTTCCTGTATGTTGCCAACGCGGTCGATTCCTTTGAGCACATGCCCACGGGATCGGTCGAAGCGTTTGCCGTAGATGCGCAAACCGGCCGCCTCACATCCCTGAACCGGCAGCGGCTAGCGCTCTCCGCGGTCATGCCCAGTCATATCACCGTCTCACCAAACGGAGGTCAGATCGCCGTCGCCATCGCCGGTGGCGCGGCCTATAACCTGCTTCCTGTGCTTGAGGATGGCTCGGTTGGCCGGGTGACCGCGTCTCTGAAGCAGATCGGCAGCGGACAGCACCCTGAGCTCCAGGCGCGCGCCCTGCCTCAATCGGTCCTCTTCCACGACGATAGCCATCTCCTCGGAGCGGACCTCGGCAGTGATCGCATCTCGGCTTTCTCGGTCGCCGCTGGGGGTGCCCTCTCCACGGCGCAGCACCACGGGGCAGCGGCCGGTAGCGGTCCGGCCCACATGGTCGCGCATCCATCAGGCAATCTCGTGTTCACGGGGGGCGGCCTCGATCCCGTTGTCTCCAGCCTGCGCTACAACGCCTCGGCCAAACAGCCGCTCGAACCCTTGCAGCACCTCACATGCCCCTCGGCGGTTGGCGGAGTCACCGCTCTCGCGATGCACCGATCGGGCACTCTCCTTTTTGTCGCTGACCTCGCTGGCATCTCGATTGCGCGTACCGGCACTTCCGGCACGCTCGACTTCGCCGGCCGTCAGACGGCAGCCGCGATCGCCCCGGTCGCCCTCGCCGCCTCTTCCGATGGAGCACACCTCTACGCGCTGAACCGCAGCTCCTTGACCCGCTTCCGCATCGACGTCGAGCGCGCTAGCCTCTCGGATCCCGTGGAGCTGACCCGTCTCGGCTCCGCCTCCGCCATCGCCCTGAGACACCTTTAGACCCAGCACAGGAGATAGCCTCTGAGTCCGCGCTCTCTTCTCTCACCTCTCCTCGTCTGCTCGGCTGCGCTCTTCGGTTGTGCCTCGGCCCTCGCACAGTTCGCCACCTCGACCGGCCCCGCCAAGAACGCGGCCTGCTCCAACCTCCCGCACTCCGACCACCCCTCGGCCGCACTCTCGAACGGCGCTCTCGACGCCGTGCTCTTTCTCCCCGACGCGACCAACGGATACTATCGCTCCTCGCGCTTCGACTGGGCCGGCGTTATCGGCTGCGTCTCCTATAAGGGTCATACCTACTTCGGTGAATGGTTCCCGCGCTACGACCCCACGATCAACGACGCCATCACTGGGCCGGTCGAGGAGTTCCGCACACCGGACAGTGAGCTCGGCTACAACGACGCCGCGCCCGGCGGCCACTTCGTCAAAATCGGCGTTGGCGTCCTCCGCAGGCTCGATGATTCCCCCTATAAGTTCGGCGTGGTCTACCCCATCGTCGATGCCGGAAAGCGCACCACCCGCATCAGGAAGCGTTCCGTGACCTTCACCCAGGTCCTGAGGTCAGATCTCGGCTACAGCTATATCTACGAGAAAACGGTCAAGCTGGACAAGCACGGAGCCGTCCTCACGCTGGAACACAGCCTGAAGAACCTCGGCTCCAAGCCGATCGAGACCAACGTGTACGATCACGACTTCTTCATGCTCGACAAGAAACCCACCGGCCCAGGCATGGTCGCTCGTCTCGGCTTCCCACCCACGCCCGACAAGCCCTTCCCACCCGCCGCGACTATCGAGGGCAACGAGATCGTCTTCCATGACACACCCTCACGGGGCAACAGCCCGCAGGGATATCTCACCGGCTATACCGGAAAGTCCGGCGAGTACAACATATCCGTCGAAGACCGCACCTCGCACGTGGGTGTCGAACAGACCTCGGCCTCGCCCATCGCGAGGTTCTACTTCTGGTCCACCGCGACGACGATCTGCCCCGAGGTCTATATCCATATCAGCGTGCCTCCCGGGAAGATGCAGAGCTGGGCGATTCAGTACCGCTTTAAAGCCGACTGACGGCAGCCGGGACGCTGGTTATTCGGAGTGGAGAAGATCGCGCCGCAAAGATGATTCTCAAGTTAATCTTCTGCTTATGCCAGAGTGTGAAGTCCTTGGTGCTCGAAGCGGCGTACGTCTGGGAGTTAGGTGCCCGCCCATAACTTCATCCAGAACGATAGGCATAACGGAACCGAGCATACGGCCCCTGCCAATCGGAAGGTCATAGACCATATTGAAATTGAGGGAGTAACTTACACCCTGGCCGGTAGGTTAGTACTCGGAATGCAGATGATAGACGTTCTCGGCGTATGCACTCGCTGCCGTAATGTTTGGGACGCCGGCCTAAAGTCACTCAGATCTGAGTGCTCACCAACTCGACAATCTATGCAAGTTTCTAACAGGTTGAAGGACCTTAGCGCTTTCAGGCATCGTAACAATTGGAAAAGACAGTCCTGTACTGCAAGTAAAGCCGCGTCGCAGGTTTATAAATACTTGTCCTAAGAAGAATTCACATCTCTGGAGATCGTCCGACCGCTTGTATTGGGACATATGTTGTGATCTGCATTGGCTTTTTGTTGCGCGTGGGCCGCATCGAAGCAGGGCAGTCTTGCTCTCATCTATGGGCCGCTTGTCATCGGAGGACGCTCGCCGAGGCTCGAGAAGGATCTCTTGATTCGATCCTTGCGCGGCTAATGCGCGTTGAGACCGTCGACGAGCGAATTCCGGTATGCGCGAAGGGCGGGGATGGCTCCCAGCAAGGCAGCCGAGACGAGCGTGACTAAGGCGTAGAGTTCCACGCGCGTGGAGAGGCCGACCACCGCGACGGGGAGGCCGAAGCGGTTCTCGATGGTGGTACGAAGGGTAAACAGAAGAGCGTACACGGCAACGATTCCAAGGGCTGTCCCGGTCGTGGCGATCAGCGTGGACTCGAGCAGGAATAGCGTAAAGATCTGCCTCGCATGTAGTCCTACGGCACGGAGAATCGCGATCTCGCGCCGGCGTTCGTTCAGCGCCGTGTACAGCGCGATCAGCATGGCCAGCAGACCGACAACGAGCACAGCAGCCGAAACCAGCGAGAGGGCCGTGTCGGCGTAGTCCAGAAGGCTCCACAACTCCTGCAGCGTGTAGGCCGGGATGATGGAGGTCAGCGGCTCCGGCTTGTACGTATCGATCTCGCGCTGCAGATACAAGGTGCTGATGCGCGACTTGGTTCCGAGCAGAAACGCTGTGATCTGATCGACCTTGAGCTTCGACGGGTCGAGCGTGGGGGTGGCTTCGCCGATTGCCGGCGGCGTCCCATCCGTCCAACCGAAGTGCATGGCCTCCTCACCCAGGAGCGTGATGTAGAGCGCGCGGTCTACGGGCGTAGAGGTCGGCGCCAGGATGCCAACCACCGTAAACGGCGTGTTCCCGTGGTTCAGGATTGATCGCTCCTCGATCCCGTGCGCGAGCACGATCTGCTGCCCGAGATGGTTGCGCAGGCGAGCGGCCACCTCGGCACCCAGCACCACATCGAAGATGCCGCCGGGAGCGCTGCCCTCCGCGAAGCTCAGCGAGTGATCGCGCCGATACTGGTAGTGCGCGTAGAAGTTGTTGTCGGTAGCGACGACGCGGTAGCCGTGATGCGAGTCTCCCATGGAGATCGGTATAGTCCAGGCCACGGCGGGATGATGCGCGAAGTGCTGATAGCTCTCCCACGAGATGTTGTTCGAGGCGTTGCCGATGTGGAAGACGCTCGATAGAAGCAGCGGCAGACCGCCACCGCGTGCGCCGACGATGAGGTCCGTGTGCGAGAGCGTTCCGGAGAAACCGACCTGTGCCGAGTCCCGCAGACGATCGACGCCCACCAGGAGCATGACCGAGAGAGCGATCGAGAAGATCGTCAGCGACGTCGTCAGCAGACGCGCCCGAAGCGATCGGAAGGCCAGCCGGAGAAGCGTCATTCTTCCATCGCCTCCGCTGATTGAGCCTCGGTGTTGATCTCGGCCAGCGACAGCGTCTGGTCGAAGTGGGTGGCGAGCGAGCGATCGTGCGACACGAACAGAAGCGTCGTCGGGGTGGCGTCGCTCCCTCTCCGGGCTTCGCTGGTCACCTCTGTCAGGAGTGCGAGAAACGCGTCGCGGCGGTCCGTGTCGAGCGAGGAGGTGGGCTCATCCGCGATGACCAGCGCCGGTGCGCCGATGATGGCGCGCGCGATCGCCACCCGTTGCTGCTGCCCGGTGGAGAGGCGCGTAACCGAGTGATCAAGATGCGTGTGAATGTCCAGGCGCCGGGCGATGCGGGCCACCTCGGTCGAGACTGTCGGCGACGTCATGCGCGATCGCCGCGCCTCATGCAGATCGCACGGGATCGCAATGTTCTCCGCCACGCTGAGGTAAGGGATGAGATTGAAACCCTGAAAGATATATCCGATCTCTGATCCGCGCAGGGTGTCGCGGTCCGAAGCGGAGAGCCGCGCGAGATCACGGCCAAGGACGTGAACGCCTCCCTTCTGAGGTAGAAGAACACCGGAGATGATGGAGAGCAGTGTCGTTTTTCCACTGCCGGAAGGCCCATGGAGAAAGATGCGCCCACCCGCGGGGATTCGAAGCTCGTCGATGTCAAGGATGGCCTGGCCGGGTGTGTAGCCAAAGCAAACGTTCTTGAGATGTACCGCGTCGGCCCCCATCGTAGCGCGGCGACTACTGCACGTACGGCCGGACGGTGTCGCCGTCCATGTTGAAGGGTAAGCGTCCGGTCTTTGCCGTGTGTACAGGGGCGGTTTCTGTCCTGATGATGTGGGCATGGTGGATGTTGGGTTGAGCGGTGGGGTGGGGGCGGGTCCTCGGCGGCGTCGGCGCAGCGCGGAGGA
>JAABVA010000377.1_pt1 | contig 57834 bp, 53 predicted proteins | sample 5560331 | NCBI WGS metagenome assembly JAABVA01 (sample SAMN12812661, study PRJNA571458) | rock metagenome | isolation source: Antarctica rocks | place: Antarctica: Victoria Land, Mt New Zealand sud | collected 2016-01-07
CGAAAGGAGAAAAACTGAAAACAGCACCATCTTAACCGAAGGCAAGTGGATCAGTTTTTACTTGATACTTTGGGGTGGGTCAGTTTGCAAACGCTAAAAATGGGTCACAGCTACGCCGCTATTGACAGTCCATTAAGTCTGATGGCTGGGTTCCTCATCCTTTTAAGGATTATGGCATCTTAGAGAGGATGTCTCAAGAAGATGTCTCACACAAACGGTTTCATGCTTTTGAATACGAGGGATTCGATGTTCTCGGACATCCTGCTAAATACAAGGGATTCAATGTAATTGACTATCGTGTGTTCGATGAAGCCTTAAAAGTGCTAGAGGGCAATATTCACCAAAATATTCTTAATATCGAAGAAAATGCACTTATCGTTATAGAGTTCGCACGAGATGATTATGATCGAGCTTTTAAGCAGTTCTCCCAAGATTTCTTGCAAAATGCCTATTTCATACTCATTGATACTGACCTTGAAATCTGTAAGCAACGTATTCATGAGCGTGTGACTCACTATACTACTCCCGATGATCACTTTGTCTCGGATTTCGCGCTAGATACTCACTACTTCAATCAGCGGCTTCCAAAGGATAGATTGATAAGGAAAAGATTTAAGGTTGTAAAAAATCAGCAATCATGGCAACCTTTTAGCAGAAAGATCAATCGCATTCTCAAAACGATACTAAACATTCATTGACATATTTATTTATTTGATGATATCTCTCTTGACACCAGGTATGGATGCACTCTATGCTTGAGATATACAACAAGAGAAGGAGCATTTATGCGAAGCCATGCATCGACAGCGGCCTCAAAACATCCCCTTGATCCTCATACATCTATTCCATGGTGGCGTGATCTATCGCCTGATGTTGCCTCAGCATTGACGCTTACGCCCTTAGAAAGCCTACGTTCGCAAAGCTATGATGTTGTTGTTATTGGCGGTGGAGTCGCTGGCTTGAGTGCGGCAATCAGTGCGCGAACAACAGGAGCGAGTGTTGTGCTACTTGAACGCGAGGAGATGCTAGGCTATGGCGCAACTGGCAGAAACGCCGGTATTTTAAGTGCAGGCGTGAATATGCATATCGCCGACCTGCCACCTGATAGCCCTGGTGCAGCGTTCTGGCCCGAAACAACACAGGTGCTACTCTCACTGGTTAAAGAGGCGGCACAACCAGGAAGTATTCTCAAAGCGCATCTCACAGGCGCGATCAGTCTGGCCGAGAGTCACTATGCTGCAAAAAAGCTGGCTCGCGAGGCAAGAGTACGTGTTGCGGCAGGTTTGCATGCAGAGATGTGGACGGCAGAGCAGGTTGCCGAAGCAACACAAGGACGCCTCGATACAGGCACGGTTGTTGATGCGCTATGGCTTCCCGACGAAGGACGTATTCAACCGCTCACATTGTTGGCCTATCTTGCTCATCAGGCGCGGAGTGCAGGAGTGGAGCTTGTAGGGCAGGCCAATGTCATCGAATATCAAGAGACGACAACTGACGAGAATTATACATGGCAATTGACGCTTGCAGATGGACAAATACTTAAAACACAGGGACTGATTCGGGCTACTGGCCCTACTGTAGAGCCGAATGCGCGTATCTATGCGCTGGCCTTTGGCATAGAGCTACCCGACACCTTTCCCCTGTTCTGGGATGCAGCACCCTACACCTACGCCGACTTTAGACCCGGCAATGGACGCATTACGGTGAGCGGCGGTCGCTATGGACGCGCACAGGTGACGCGGCACGACGCAGCCTATTATAAGCGACTGGCGGATGCGGCACGACACTGGTTGCCAGAATTAGCAGGTCAAGAACCGTCGTATACATGGGGGGTGGACCTGAACGTTACGGCTAACATGATTCCCGAACTACACACACCTGGCAAAAACGCCCTATCCATTGATGGACTCGGTGCCCTCGGTGTACTACCGGGTATCGTTCTGGGCAGACGTGCCGGACAATCAATATTACATATAACACATTGACAGATGCAAGGCTAGTTGGCCTTGCATCTGTCAATGTGTTATATGTTTCCTTTATTTGCGTGCGGGAAGTGCAAACACCGTATCGGTACTTAAATTACTCTTAACGGAATATGGCTTCAAACCTTTTATCGCTCTCGTATCGACGGTGAGTTCCACAGAAGGAATGTAGCCACCTTGCTTCCCTACTAGAAGAGCATAGGGAGGTTGTCCCGCGACGTTTTTCACAGCGTGCGGTACATACCACGAGACGGTGATATACGAGATGCAATTTTTCGGCGTCTCGGTCAGTCCTCCCCACATGGTGTGCCCTGGCAGGTCACTGGTAAGGCTGGTAGGTGTACCGAGGCTATCAATCGTCCATGGCTGTTTGAAACCACGATCACCAAGCGCGTAGTTACCATCGGGACAGGAACGCGCGTCACTGGGAAAGTAGTTGTTATACTGGCTACATCCGGTCGTTGGCACACTACTCCCCGGCACAAGCGTACCACCTTTTCCGTGAGGTGTTACAGGCGTAGGATTGCAAAGAGCTTGCCCTGTATCAAAGCCATCACCAGAGAGAAACTGTGCGTTCGCTGGTGCATAGACACGGATATAATCGGCGTAGGTATCGAAGCCATAGACTTGCCCCGTCTGCTGATAGTTCAGTGTGATGGTCAAATTGTGTGTCGCACCACCTTGGGCATCTAGCACTATAGCGTCATGCTCGGTTGTATGCACGAATTGACTGGCTTTACTAATACTGATATTTGCCTGCACAACCGCGAAACCATCTTGCTTAGAAAAACTGTCCGTCGCGTCAGCATAATTGTGATCGACGAGCCACTGCTCTGCCTGCGGATTGGTGAAGTAGATTTCCAGGTCGTGCGACTGAATATCTTTCACCGCACCTTTGACAACCGTGAGCAATTGTTTTGTTGACAGATGACGAACGCGGTCAAGCAGCATCTTGCCAACGAGCGAGGTAAAGGCTTTACGTGCAGCATGGCTGCTATCATTACTCTTTTGATGCTCAACAGCAATGGCACTGTAGTTCTGCTGATAGTAATGGAGTTTATCTTCCAGATTTTTGGACGTGATCGTCTCATTGTATTCCGCAACATGAATTGGACCCGTTACATCGAGGATATGGCCGATAAAAGTTGGTGTGAACGAGATATCGCCATCCACAGGACCACCACCCTCGTCCTGAAACACCTGCATACTCATACGAGCCGTTGTAGGATAGTCACCGGAGAGGTTGGAGTCACGTAGCCCCCAGTTGCCAAAGTTCATCCAGCTACTATACGCTGCTGGCGCGGAGCGTCCGAGTTCTACGCCGTTGCCAGCGTAGTCGAGCAAGGCAACATCACGGAGACTAAAGGGGGCCATACGCCCATCTTGAATTTGTAGCACGCCGTATTGTCCGGTAAAGCCACCGCTAGGACGAAGTTCTGCACGGTCAAGCGTCTGCACCAGGAATCTGCGCTGTTGACCCACGCCGAGCAACCAGGAGACGAGACCGACCAGACTTTGGCCTTGTGTTAATAGGTCCTGCACTTTAGGCAGTTGCGCTAAAACACTGGTGATTTGTACCTTCTGCTTATCGCTGATCGGCACATCTTTCATATTTACCTGGCTCATCTGCACATGAATATCGTTTATGTAGTAGAGGGCGTGGACAATCGCACCATCAATCGAGGCAATATCGGCGACACTAACCAGGGGTTTTGTGGCTCCATTGGAGAGTGGCGAACTATGAATGAGGCCAGACCCCATAATAGCGACACCACAGACCTCTTGCCCCATCTTTGTTACATCAAGTGCCACATGCACAAGATGTTGTGCCATAATCAGTTTACTAGCGTAATCAGAAGAAAACTCTTGTACCGTCGCCAGAGCGTCGGGTCGGTCCGTCAGGTCTTGCAGTTGGACGAAATCGGACTGCGCTCGTTTGAACTCAGTTTGTGCCTGTTGCAGTTTGTTCACATCGAGTGCAGCCATTGGATCGCTCTTTGAAATGGAGAGCAGATTTTTGACGTTCAAAAGGTGATTGACACCATCCAATGCCACGCCACGTACATCCGTGTAAACACTATAAGCGGCAAGTCCTGTCCCCAGCGGAACCAGGACGCTGAGCAACACCAATGCGACAAGGGCAAGACTTAAAGCTCGATAGAGGCCCTGTCGCTGCCGCGTTTGCACCAGCATATCGTGGACTCGTCGCTTACGTACTAGTCGCCGCTGTGGTCCCGTTTTACCACTACTCTGTTTGTGAGTGAACGCCGACAGACCATCAGTATCCTCTGGCAGCACAAACGCCGTTGCAGGGATAGCTACCTCGGATAGCAATTCAGCAATAGCTCTTACCCTCACAGCTGGGGAAGTTTGTATTGCTATGAGTTCCCACTTTTCTGTCACCTGCTCTACATCGGTTTCTTCGTCGTCATCGAATGTAGGACGGGGTGTATCGGGCAAAGTGAGGATCCTGGGTATCTTTATCGGTGCCACGCTCACCAGCGCAAGACGTTTCTCCGTAGTCTCATCACTCTCTTCCTCACTATCACCAAGACAAGAAGTATACGTTTCTGTTTCTTGCGTAGGCACCGTTTCATGTACGGCAGAGGAGGGATGATTGATAACTTTTGCACCTGGAAGAAGGGCACGAAAGCCCCATAGCTGTCCATCGGCATGCCACATCAAACACTTCTCAACCATCGAGAGTATGCTGGACTCAGAAATAGTATAGCGTTCTGCTATCGCATCGAGAGATGTATCGGTAGTAAAGTAGGCAGTTACAGCATCCTTATGTTTTTGAAAACGCCGCTTCTGTCGTGTATTCAATGTATTAGTGTTGACCGTTGCCCAACCAGTAGTATCGTGTTTTCGTCCAGATGAGGTATTTTTAATTTGAATATCGAGCAAGGCTCACTCCCCACTAGTGCCTATATACATAACTATGGTAAATAAACATAATAAAAAGAGGCAGTATATCTTATTCTATGATATATGACGTAAACAAGGGTTAGTTTGTTGCGTCTATATCGAAATTGGCTATTATATGATACATCATCAAACTTTGTTTGTAGACTCGCCGCCTACGGCAACGAGTGGGAGAGAAAGCTGGGGCTGTGCCTCAGACCCCAGTCAAGGGCGGCTGCCCCTTGCATCCCCACTCCTATGGAAGGTCGGATCGTACTAAATCGAGATACCAGAATGGTTGGCGTTTTCGCAACATAGGTTTACTTCGCACGACGTTGCCGGGGATGCTATCCAGTACGTCATAGGCCAGTTCACCTGTAAGCGAGCCTACCATATCACCAGGGCTATAGGTAAGGGATTGGGTTGTGCGTCGTCCTGTACGTTGTTCGCGCGTATCTATTGTCATCATGGTAAGGAGGGTCTCATCCTCATCGACAACCACCTCTGACCAGGGGTAGGTAACGGCAAGTGGAGCGAAGATACCGCTTTGTCCATTTGCACGTATACCACCATAATGACCATGCCAGTTTGCCAGTGCTAGATAGACATTGTGTTCAGCCGCACGCACACGCCAGATCAGGTAATGGGCAGGGTCATACTCGTCAGGACCGACAATCACTTTATGAGGGACGGTTGTAGGGGCTAAACCAATAGGGTCGGGGAAATTGAGTAAGGTAGGAGCGCACACAAGATCAGCACCCTGCCCGGCAAGGATACGCAATGTTTCTGGAAACAGCACATCGTAGCCCGTCGCCAATCCGATACGACCTACAGGCGTATCAAACACAGGGAAACCACCAGTACCTGCCTGCGCCCACAAGCGATCATGCTGTGTTAGATGAACTTTACGATATTTTCCGTACACTCCCCCTGGATCAATAAGTAACACAGTATTGTAATACACGGTGTGATTATTACTGATATCACGCTCAGCAACGCCAAGCACCATACTGATTTGTAGCTCATCGGCAAGTGCAACTAATACATCCGTCTCCGGTCCTGGTACCAGAATTGCGCCACCATGCATGTGCGTACTAAATCCTTGCTCACTCCAATCCGATACAGTATAAACAGGTCCAGGCAACATCAATTCAGGCAGGACTAGCACATCAGGTTGAGCGGGTCCGGCATCTTTTATCATGGTACGCACGGTACTGCCCAAAAATTGCAGCGTTTCGCGTGGAGATTGCGCGGCGAAATCTTGCAAGCGTGCCTGGATAATGCCCGTACAGGAGAGTTGTCCCGGTGGAAGTTCTCCCAGCGCATACAGACTGTGATAGCGCAACGGCTCCCACAAGTAGGTATTGTGCGTTACCAGAGCGTATTCATCCGGTCTACGGTCTGCCAGTCGGTCTCCACTGTCCTCAGCCGCATCATTGCCTTGACCGCCCCAACGCTTTTGACGAGAACGCGCCAGATCGACCTCACCGTACACAATGCCTTCGCCATTGTCTATATACGACTGAATTGAGCCATCAGGATTAAGTACACAGCTACCTCCACTGAATTGTACACCACGTTCTTCACCATAGCGATTCGCGGCGATGAAGTAGACACCGTTTTCAAAGGCACGTGCCATCCACCAGCTACTGGGACTCTTTTCATCGAGCCAGTTTGTAGGAAAGAGCAACACATCGGCCTGATGGAGAGCGGGAATACGTGCGGCCTCGAAGTACATAACATCCATACAGATCAGTCCGCTCAAGCGTCCAAGCGGCGTATCCCAGACGGGCATACCAAGGTCGCCGTCACGCGCCCAACGTGGCTCTGCTATAAACGAGTGTATCTTGCGATAGATACCCACCAACCCTTCTGGTCCGAGTAGCACCATACTGTTATAGTATATGTTGGTGTGCGGGTCTACCTCTGGTAAGCTCAAAGCGATGTAGCAGGAATGAACGGCGGCAAGATGTTGAAAACGGTCTGTAGTCGGACCAGGGACAGGTTCGACATATGGGGCAATCTCTGTGCGCGATTGCCAGCAGTAGCCTGTTGTCGCGATCTCAGGAAGAACGATAAGTTTTGCATCGTGTGTCGCGGCCTCTTCGACTAAATGCAGAAGACGTGCGACATTGCTTTCCTTCTCTCCCAACGTTGGCTCATACTGAATAGCAGCAACGCGATAAGAAGATAGAGGGGTTGAGAGCGTACTCATGATCTCTCCTGGTTTTGCGATTCCAATTGCTTTCACGATTGTAGGGACCGATTTATCGCGTCCTCTCGGCAGTCGGTTATCACAAGGACGCGATAAATCGGTCCCTACACATTGCCCAGAGCTTCATAATAAATCTGTACAAAAGATACCACTAGCCTCAGGAATAATCAAGAGTTCAGTAAATTTGTAGGCTTGTAGTCCTATAGAGTAGCATAAAAATGTATTCATGACAGACATGCACGCCGCCAGGTACCTGGCGGCGTGCATGTCTGTCATGAATACATTTTCGTTAAGCCCCGTGACACTTCTTGTATTTCTTACCACTTCCACAGGGACAGGGGTCGTTACGTCCTATTCTGCCGGATGAAGCAGGTCGTGATGCAACGGCACTGGCGCCGTTATTTTTGTGTGACGCGTTGCCATTACGACGCGCATTCACCTTTGCCTGCGTATCAGCTTCGCTCTTTGCTTGCCCACTTGTCTTCGCAATTGCGTCGGCATTGGTACGCACATTACGCGGTGCCTTGCGCTGTGGCTCCGGTCTGTTCACTGTGACCGTCAGGTCGTTACGCAACAGTTTGAGTAGGGCATCGACGGTGTAGTGCTGAATGGCCTGTTTCAGGTCATCGAACATGTGGAAGGCTTCGTTTTTGAACTCAACCAGTGGGTCTCGTTGCCCTAGCGAACGGAAGCCAATACCAGCACGCATCACATCAAGCGAGTCGATGTGGTCCATCCACAAGCGGTCAACCACCTGTAGCAGGTAGGAACGCTCGAAGTCGCGCAGTAGATCAGCGTCTTCAACACCTTGCTCGTGAGCCTGCCGCTTCAAGTCTTCGTCGCGCTGCTTGTAGTGGTCAAGTATAAGCGTGAGCAGACTCTGCTTGATGTCCTCACGTCGCACCGCATTAAGGTTCTCCGGCACAAGCTCTTCGGGCACATGCACCCAGACTTCCATCGCTTTGAAGAGCGTCTCCAGCTGCTCCTCTTCTGTTATCATGTTGCCAGGAATACAGGCATCGACCAGCTTGCTAACCTCCGCACGTATCATCGAGAGAATACGTTCGCGCATGTCGCTATGTTCAAGCACGGCACGACGGTCGGCATAGATGACTTCGCGCTGCTTAGCGATCACGTCGTCATACTCGACAACATTTTTACGAATGTCGAAGTTGTAGCCCTCAACTTTGGTCTGTGCGCTCTCAATGAAGTTCGAGACAAGGCGGCTCTCCAGTGGCATGTCCTCTTCCATACCGACGCGCTCCATGACCTTCGCCACTCTATCGGCGGCGAAGCGGCGCATCAATTCGTCGTCGAGGGCAAGGAAGAAGCGCGATGAACCGGGGTCGCCCTGGCGTCCGGCACGTCCACGAAGCTGGTTGTCGATACGGCGTGATTCGTGCCGCTCGGTGCCGATGATATGCAGGCCACCTAACGCCACAACACGATCATGGTCCTCTTTACATTCGCGCACCTTGCGCTGGAACAGTTCGTCCTTCTCCGCCTCGGACATCTCTTCGATGTACTGCTTGATGGCATCTTCCTTCTCATCGCGCTCATCCTGTGAGCGCGTCGGCATCTCGCGGATGAAATCGACATGCTCGGCGTGTGTACGCAAAATGCTCTCGAAGTAGCCCTCTGGATTGCCACCAAGCAGAATATCGGTACCACGACCTGCCATATTGGTCGCTATCGTGATTGCGTTGCTCCGTCCTGCCTGGGCCACAATTTGCGCTTCACGCTCATGATGCTTGGCGTTGAGGACGTGATGCGGAATGCCTTGCTTGTCGAGTAGGTCCGAGAGATATTCCGAGGTCTCAACTGAGGTGGTACCTACCAGGATAGGTTGGCCTATTTCGTGTCGATCTTTGATCTCTTCGACTACAGCATTGAACTTGCCCTCAGTCGAGCGATAGATGAGGTCAGACATGTCCTTACGTACCATTTCCTTGTGCGTCGGAATAACCATCACATCCAGTTTGTAGATTTTGTGGAACTCCTCGGCCTCGGTCAATGCGGTACCAGTCATACCGGCAAGCTTGTTGTATAGACGGAAGAAGTTCTGGAAGGTGATCGTTGCCAGCGTATGATTCTCACGCTGCACCGCGACGCCCTCTTTGGCCTCAATCGCCTGGTGCAGACCTTCGCTATAACGGCGTCCTGGCATCTGACGACCCGTGAACTCATCGACGATGATGACCTCGCCATCTCTCACAATATAATCTTTGTCACGCTTGAAGATGATCTCCGCTTTAATCGCGTTTTCCATGTAGCGCGTCAGGTCAAGGTTGTTTTCGTCGTAGATGTTCGCGACGCCCGCCAGTTGCTCGATCTTCTCGATACCCGTATCGGTCAGAATGACGGTGCGCGTCTTCTCTTCGACGGTGTAGTCAATTTCCGGTTTGAGGCGCGGTGCCCAGCGTGCGAACTGGACATACTGATCGGTTGACTCTTGCCCCTGACCAGAGATGATCAATGGAGTGCGTGCCTCGTCGATGAGAATATTGTCAACCTCGTCAACAATGGCAAAGTTGAGTTCGCGCTGCACCGCCTGTTCGAGCGATGCCACCATGTTATCGCGCAGGTAATCAAAGCCAAATTCATTGTTCGTACCATAGGTAATATCGGCTTGATAGGCTGCACGACGCTCTCCCGTTTGTGGCTCGACGCCGTTGACGATAATGCCAACAGTGAGGCCGAGGAATTTGTAGATATTGCCCATCCACTCGGCGTCACGGCGTGCAAGGTAGTCGTTGACGGTAACGACGTGGACCCCCTTGCCAATCAGCGCATTCAAGTATACAGGCAATGTTGCGACGAGCGTCTTACCCTCACCTGTACGCATCTCGGCAATCTTGCCCTGGTGTAGCACAACGCCACCGATAAGCTGCACATCATAATGGCGCATCTTGATACGCCGCCACCCTGCCTCACGGACAACCGCGAACGCCTCTGGCAGAAGGTCGTCGAGCGTCTTACCAGTACGCAGGCGTTTCACCAGCTCTGGTATACGTTTGTCCATCGCCTCGGCTTTAAGTGCTACAATCTCCGGCTGCAACTGCTTCAGGATGCTGCCAAGCATGTCCTCTAATCGCTCATCGGCTCCATCATCTTTATTAGCGGCACTAGCGCGTGCCGCCTCGAAAACTGCCCACGCTGCCTGAAATGCTTCTGCAAGCTCATCATCGTCAATCTCTTTCAGGGCAGGCTCGACCTCTGTCAACAAAGAGAGGGTTGTCTTCTGCGGGTCGGTTGCCTCATCAGGCCACTCCTGCCGCTCCTCGGCACTATCCATTACCTTTGTCACGCGCAACATGTTGAGCTTGGGCGAAAGTTTTTCATAGGAACGCTCGAATAGTTCTGAGAGCGTCACCTGTAGATTGTCGCGCAGGTCATACTCAGGGTTGCGCCTCTGCTCAATTTTCTGTCTATACTCAGTAACAGCGGTTCGCAAATGTGCGTCGGTACACTGCTCTGCGAGCGGCTCGACATCACTCAGAGCCTCACGAAAGAGGGCGAGCAAGTCATCTTCTAAAACCAGGCCACCTTTGAGGTAAAGAGAGAGTTGTGAGCGAAACTGCACAGTTTTCGCGGCCAGTTCCTCATCACTTAACTTCTTCATTATCGGTTCGAGTGCATTGATTTTTTCTACCACGGGATCAATCACTTTGAGGTCTCGTTTATTGGGGTCGCCAAGAATTTTCCCAAGTAACTGCATAAAAATCTATTCTCCTGCCACATGGCATAACGTTTGTTTGTATTATGAATGAGAGGTAAATATACTCACGATTCTGTGCTTAAAATATTTCACTTCATTATACCATACGGTTATCTTTGTATGAGGTTAGAAAAGAATTGCATTCATTCGAGATGCTTCCCACATTCAGGGCAAAAGACCATCCCCTTTCCCTCTGGATGTACTGCACCGCAATGTGGACAAACCCCGGCTCCAGCCTCTCCACAGAAACCACAATACTTCCAGTGCACAGGTATCTCCTGCTGACACGCAGCACACATAGTGAGTCCTGCCTCAAAGGGCCTCATGATCGTCCCATCGAGGGTCGCCGTATGATCAAAGCATGGTCCTACCAATGGCAACTGCTCAATCTGTTCATGCCGCCGTACTGTCGCCATCACCACCATCGCGGGATGTGCGTTGCTCCCATTGATCTCTCTCCGCAATTGGTACTGCCACGGCTCGCACACATTTCGCATCTCTGGGTGCGCTAATGCCTCAAGCTCGTCGATGTACAGAACACAGGGCGTTACCTTGTTTCCCTGGTCAAAGAAGTCATGGATCATGCGTTGCCCATATTGCACGCTCGTCTCCTCTTCTGCCTGACGTGGTGCGCGAGGCGAACGAGCATCGCCAAAAATTCCTAGAGAGCCATCACTTGATGTACGTACCATCTCAAACAGGACAGGAATGGAGAGAAAGAGAAATGGGACGCCCGCTTCGCCAGCGATTGCACGTCCAAGAATCGTGCGATTATTGCCAGCAGCACCAACTAGAAACAGCCCATAGAGATACGAGCGCACATCCTGTCGAACAAGCTGTGGGTTCCTGAGAAAGTCTGTCACCTCTCTGAGTTCCTGCTTTACGCCATGAAATCCTGCGATATCAGAGAAGAGCGATGTAGGACGCTCGAAACTGCTTAGGACTCTGGTGGTACTCTCTGCGAAATGTAGCACACGCTGCCGCCGGATGCGTGAAAAGATATACTGATCCATAGTTGCAGTGTAGGCATGCCCCGAACGCTCCGTTATGTAGGAGGGGACGACGCTCCCTGCATTGACCAGAAACAATGCCAGAAGTGGTTGCAGACGCTGGTGGCGCACACTGCCTAGCAACGCATGTTCTGATTGGACATGTGAAACGTGCTGGTACATGGCAAATGAGATCGCCCATTCCAGACAGGCATGTGCCTCGTTGGACAATGGAAGGTCCTTTCCATCTCCTTTCTCCACATTCCTATGGGAAGGGAATGCTGTTGCCGCCTGTGTTCGCAGCACTGCTTGATTGAGTCTCAGTGCGCTGAACGTCTCCGCGAGGTGCTCATCGTCCTGAGCGAGGACCCCAAGAAAGAGGTGTTCTGGCGAGACCTCGGTCGCATTCATACGAGCAGCCTCATCTTGAGCTACAGCAATGGCTTCACGCAGTGCTGGGGTGAAGTACTCTTGTTCCTGGAAGATGGTCATGATGGTACTCATGCATGTTTCCCTTCTCAATGCTTTTCGTCTCAGAGGACAAGATGCACTTACGCTGGAGGATGTCCTGCATTGCCTTTATGTTCTCCGTGTGTCGGCGTGATCCGTTCGAGCGTCACTCGCGAGGCAACGGTCTGGGTACTGATAGGGAAGGTGACGAGTAACACTCCGTTGCCATACGTCACGTTCGCATGTTCGGCATCGACAGCAACAGGCAGATCAAGCTCGCGGTGATAGGGACCAACGCTCCATTCATCGACCAGAAGTTCCTTGACCTCTTTGAGCAGACCGCGCATGTCTCCATGCAAGATAAGACGACCCTGTGTCGTCACCTCAACCACAATATCTACAGGTTCCATGCCTGGCATAGGGGCTACAATCATCACGCGTTCAGTTGTTCGATACATCTTGATGGGAATATGTTGGTGTTTCATCTGTTCGTGCATTTGTATTCCCTTTCTGTGGGTCAGTTGCCTCATCAGGCCACACCTACCGCTCCTTAGCACTATCCATAACCTTTATACTCACGATTCTGCGCTTAAAATATTCCACTTCATCATACCATACGGTTATCTTTGTATGAGGTTAGAAAAGGGGATAGATAGCACAAGATACTTGAACTACAGGTACTATCTGGTCTCTAACGGCTTGTACACTATGCTTTCCACATTGGCTGTGGCATAATAGAATAGTAATAATAAGAACAATAGTTCGTATGTATTTTATTCGCAGAAAATGGGTATGTTTATGTTACCAGAATTAACACTAGCATCTCTAAAGTCTTCAGTACAAAGCTTTGTTGATGAACTTAAATCTAAATCTTTTCCTGAATTATATGGGGCCACAGATGGTAAAACTCTAGGAACATTCATTGAAGAGCAATTTCGTGACTATCTTACGAAGAATTACTCATTTACGCGTGGTAAAGTTGCTAGTGGGATAGATTTGCCGAGTTTAGCGGTCGATATTAAAGCAACTTTTTTAAGTCAACCACAATCGTCTTGTCCTTATCGTGATGCTACTCAGAAAGTATATGGTTTAGGATACAGCCTTCTTATATTTGTATATGAGAAGATTGATCACTCAGCTTCTCGTTCGGCTCAGTTTAATGTGAAGTACACGATTTTTGTAGAAAAAGAGCGAACAGGAGATTGGCAAACAACATTCGGTCTCGTTGGAATTCTTAACCGTGAAGGTAATAAAGACGACATAATTGCGTTTTTGATAGAACGTAATCTACCGCTAGAAGAGATAGGATTAGAAAACCTTGCAAATCGCATTTTGCAAGAGCCACCAAAGGTTGGATATCTAACAATATCTAATGCTCTTCAATGGAGATTAAATTATGGAAGAGCGATTAGCGCGGCACTTGCTAATGCAGTGGAAGGTGTAGAAAGCCTTTATGTCTAAAGACTTAGGTGATTTTCAAACGCCTCCTGCTCTTGTCAATGAGATACTTAAATCCCTTGAATCTATTAATGAAGTATGGACTCGAGTATTTGAGCCAACCTGTGGTGAAGGAAATTTTATCAAGGGATTACTTGAACTAGCAAGTCCTCCAAGAGAAATTCAAGGTGTCGAAATACAACAAGATTATTTAAAAAAAGCACAAAAAATTGTTACTATGTCTTCATGTACCCGAATCACTCTCAAAGGCAGAAATATTTTTGATTTAGATTTGCGTAAAGAATTGCAATGGAAAGAGAAAGGACCTCTTTTAATCATAGGAAATCCACCCTGGGTGACAAATTCTCAACAAGGAGTTCTTAACAGTGAAAATCTGCCTAATAAAACTAACTTAAAGAAACTTAGCGGGTTAGAGGCACTCACGGGTGAGTCAAATTTTGACATCGCTGAATACATATGGTTAAAGCTAATTCAAGAATTTGCTTCTGAGGAACCTACAATTGCCTTGCTTTGCAAGACTTCCGTAGCACGCAATGTTTTAAAGTTTGCCTCAGACACATCTATTCCTATTTCCTCAGCATGGATCAAGAAGATAGATGCAAAAAAGTGGTTTCATGCTGCTGTAGACGCATGTTTATTTTACGTAAAAATTGGCTCAGGAAATCCTCGTTATGAAATGGCAGTTTATCCAGACCTAGTTAGCACCCAATCTGATTTTATGATTGGTATGACTGGCAAGCGGATGATAGCAGATGTTAAGGCTTATAATCGCCTATCTTTCATTGATGGGAGTAGCACTGTTACGTGGCGTCAAGGTATAAAACATGACTCAGCTTCAGTAGTGGAATTAACTTACGATGTGAACGGAGACCTTCGTAACAAACTGAATGAAATTGTTACTGTCGAACCTAGTTACATTTATCCATTACTAAAGAGTTCAGATTTGTTTAATGGAGTTAAATCACAAAGAGCAGTTATAGTACCACAGAGGCAGTTTGGTGAGGATACCTATCACTTAGAAAAAAAGGCCCCGAAATTATGGAACTATCTTACAACCCATATACATTTTTTTAACCAGAGGAAATCAGCAATTTATGATAATCAACCACCATTTGCATTTTTTGGTATCGGAGAATACTCTTTCGCACCTTATAAGGTAAGCATATCTGGTTTACATAAGTCTCCGCGCTTTAGAGCCGTAGCACCCATGAACGGGCGACCTGTGATGTTTGATGATACATGTTACATTTTGCCGTGCTACTCAGCAAAAGAGGCAGCTTTTTTGGCTAGTTTATTAAACGATCCTGAATGCTTAAATTTCATAAAATCAATAATCTTCTTGGACTCAAAACGCCCAGTTACAAAAAAACTCCTTCAACGCATTAACCTTACCGCTCTTCTTAGTTATATTGATCGGAAAATATTATTATCACGTATCAATATCGAACTCGAGAATTTAGGATGTGATGAAGACCAGCAAGAGCTTGTTTGGCCTTCATCACTAAATCAACTCTTGTAATATAAGTATACTTAACATATTAAAATATTTCAATAAGAGTTTTTCTGGTAGCATGTATAAGACAGACTTGACAGGCAAAAATAAAATGGAAGACAAATAGCACCATATTAAGAACCGACAGGCTTTTGTATATTTTCTTGCCAACACTGCTCCAAGTCTGCCCAAGTCTCTTGCAGAAAGGTTATCTCTGCCTCATCAGGCATATATTGCCCATAACGAGTGGCGACATAGGTATTCGTGATGGTACTGAGTTGCGGTTCGGCAAAGGGGAAGTTTTGACTGAGACGCTTGCAGTACTCGGCTGGTGTTTCGTTACGATTACGGGGATAGCCAGTGCTCTTTGCCTGCTGTAGTAAGGCACGATAGAGTTCACGTATTACATGGATGGCGATCTCACTACTGATTATCTCTTCTTGAATGTTTGCTCGGTTCTTCTCTCCTTCTCCTTCTACTGATATAGATGGAAGAAAACGTGCAAAGAAAGCTGCGATAAACCCTTTCAATTGGCTCCAAAAAAGCGGCCACGACCAAGTACTTTCATGGATATCATCGGGCAATTGTGCAAGCCAACGACGGATAGCCCTTACAACAAATACAAGGATGATTACCCCTATACAAATGAGAAACACAATCTTGGATGCAGCAGATACCTCAGCAATAATTTTTGCGGGACCAATGTTGCTTACTGGAATTTTTGGAAATGGAAAATGTGTTTTGCGTCCGCTTGATGGTGGAGGTGCTGCTATTCTCGTTCCAACGACAAACCAGTGATTATACATGAAGATGACATACCAAAGGCTCGCGAGTGCAGGTAGATAGAAACATGCTGTACTCCACAAAAAGACATACTCGTGCCTTTTGAAGGTCTCACGCATGCCCATGATATGAAATCGGAACAGGTAGACGCGTTGCGCGACAGGATATGCAAGAGGCTCAAACAGGCAAAAAGCATTACGAGAAAGAATAGAGCAGTATCCTCATGCGCCATCTCATCGTGATACAGTAGCTCCTGAACGACACGCTGCACAATGATAAGGGCGAGACATACCACAACTATACGAAGATTGCGCCCAATAGAGTCCGTGTCTACATGAGAACGCGCAATCTGTACTCCACACCAACACAGAAATACGGCAACACCGAGGAAGACTACTATTCGGACAAGGTCTTGCAGCGTTAACGCTGTTGCACTGGTGAGCCATGAGAGGTCAAATGGAGCATATATTCCTGCACAGACAATGAAGAGTAGCTCAATGAGTAGCAGCGTACACAAGAGGGCAAGGAGAGGTTGAGGATAGCGTCTTTCATTTTCTTGCTGGTGTAAGGCAGGGAACGTGTGCAACATACGTTGTGTAGGGTAGCGCGTAACCCAACATGCGGTTGCGATAAGAAGAAATGGGAGCCAGAGTGGAAATAAGAGATCAGTTGAGCCAAGAAAACCAATATTTGCCAGTCCGACACACACGATATCGACTACGCATGCTTCCAGTCCAGCAAGGAGAAAGGGAAAGAGATGCTCGCCGATTCCCATTTTTTGTAGTGTCGATGCGCTCACAGTATCTGCTTTCTTCCAGATTGACGTGATTTATGTTGTTGTTATTATACCAACTTCACCTTCCATTCGTATATCCTGCGCCCCTAAATAGTGCAAAAATTCTGCCTTCGCAAGTCGCAACATCTCCACTAATTCATCATCCACTACCACATCAGGTTCCCACCACCAGTTCAGGATGTTCCATATGCCCTTTTCGAGGCGAGAGTCAAGTCTGGCGACGAAGCGGTCTTTATAGAACACGGGTAGCACGTAGTAGCCCCAGCGCCTCTGTGCGGCTGGTTTGTAGACTTCCCACATGTAGTCGAAGTTGAAGATGTGCTGGACGGCTTTGCGGTCCCATAGAATGCTATCGAGCGGCCCCAGGAAGAGCATGCGTGGTGCTAATGGCTTCGCATTGAGCAAGGGCAACAGGTTAGTGAGGACATAATAGGTCCACGTCTTGCCCTCGATATGGAGAGGAGTCAAGGTACCCTCCTCAACGAGTTGAGCAATGGCATGTTTGCGGGTCGCTACGTCGCCACAGGCACTCCAGATACACTGCTCCGCCATTGGACGCAACAGGCCCATTGCTTTGGCGCGTCGTATCATAATCCAGCGATGATAGGCGTCTTCGTCCAGAAGCGGAGCTTCGTTGTAGTATTGGACTGGGATAACGCGCTCTGGACGGTCATAGTAGTGCCTACCACTCTTGCGATGATGCGTAACGAGCCGACCGCTGACCCAGAGCGCACGTAAAATTCGCTTGGAAACGGTCGAACCGTACCATGAGCCACGTTCACCGTAGCTCGTACGGTCTTCAAGTTCGAGTGACGAGAGTGGGCCTCGTGCGTCGAGGGCTGCAAGTATGGCAGTAGCTTCTACCGCGTGGCTTTTCAATATCTCGCGGTCATGGTACGGCTCGTAGCGTTCGCGCATCAGCACGCGCTTGGACCAATCACTAATCGGTACGAGGCATGCTTGTTTGTCCCATGAATCGTACAACACACGCTCGGTATAGGCTGCGTGCTGCCAGTCATCGACACGATAACCAGGGACGCGAGCCTGAAAGACGAGATCGGGGTTGCGCCCGACTGGATTGAGCGGATCGTACTGCACGGTACTTAATCGCTCGAAGATGCCTGCGATATCCGTTGGTGCGAAATGATAGTTCGCGAGAAAAAGCTGTGCCTCTTCTCGCGAAAGCTGTATTGTCATAAGGAAAACCTATACGTTCTTTGTTTGTTGCAACGCGGCCTGAATGTAGCCAGTATGTTCCTGTTCTATCATGACAATTTCACCTCGCTTGTCGGCTTTACAACGATCTCACGCTCGTCAACACTAAAGCCATCCACTACATGGTTGAGCTGAGCAACACGTTGAGCCGCTGTTAGAACGGCTTCATCATAATCTTCTGTCGTATGTGCATCGCTCACAAGCGTCACATTATATCCCTCGACGAGTGCGCGACGAATGGTCGTATCGACACAGTACTCAGTCGCCCCACCAGTCACGACCAGATGCTTAATGCCTCGTGTCTCTAGCTCGCGCTTGAGGATTGTATCATAAAAAGAGTCTGAGGCGCGTTTGTGAACAATCACGTCGCCCTCATGTGGTGCGATTGCTGGATGAATGGTCCAACGTTCGGTACCAACCTCTAAACCATGCCCTTTGGGACCATCATGCTGCACATAGATAACCGGCGTCTGTGTAGCGCGGGCCTGTGCTAGCAAAACATTCATGTTATCGAGTACCTCTTCGCCTCTGTAAGCAGGCTCAATCAGGCCAACCTGTGTGTCGATGATAACTAAAGCAGTGTTGTTCATGGTAATGCTCCTTCTTTTGTTATGCTACTAATAAGAGTTTACCATGTATTGCGGACAAAATTGGTCCTGATTATGGAGTTTTTGTAGCCATCTCATATTACCGCACACGATGTTGATATTGGGGACCAGCGTGACGATAATGAAAGGCAATAGCTGCTGCATGTACGTCAAGGGTCTCGGCGTAGTAGCACACCATCTGCTCGGCAACTTGTAGATGGAGTTGCGAGCGTTTTAACGCTGAGCAATTCGTATACACAATGCGTGCGAGAATCTCATGAGGAAATGCGAGACAAACTTCGTACTCTTTCCTATCAACCGTCAGCAAAAAGTGGCGTGCCAGAAGTACATCTAGCATCTTACAGTCCTCTGAGCAAAGGGGAGAACTCAGTAACTCAGGTGGAAAAGGACAGCCAATTACGGCAGCTAGTTCTAGGAGTTCAAGTGCTCTTTGTGGTAAACGGGCGATACGCGCAACAAATATATCGCGTATTTTTTGCGATTGTAGCATTATAGCGATAAGATCGTTGTTGTAAGCAGAAGCGTCCGATGCATTCTTGTCCGAGTAGATGCGTACAGTTTCCGCAAGCAAGAGCGGATTGCCCTGTGTCGCGTCATACCATTGCTCTAGCGGAATGTGGAACACAACATTGTGTTCGTGGAGATAGTCGCGAACGTCTTCGATACTCAGTTTTAGCAGATGCACGGAATCAAGCGTGTTACAGCAACCCAGCGATAGCAGAGTAGTCTGCAATCTCTCGTTCTCTGGAATCTCTTCGGGACGATAGCACAAAAGCAAAAGTAATGCATTATTTTGCCTGGAGGCGAGTGAAAGTCGATGGAGTACATGCAATGAGGCTTCATCAATCCACTGCACATCGTCTAAAGCAACAACCAGTGGGCGTTGCTGGCTGAACGCAAGGAATATATCAACAAAACCTGTGATAAAGACGCTCTGTGCCTGTTCGGCATTGAGAAAGGGGATTGGTGTGAGTTGCGGCAGACGTACCAATAATTCGGGTATGAAGTGTGACAAAATAGCCAGCGTAGCATGTGGTAGCATTCCAAGTTCATCGTCACGAAGTTCTGTAAGGCGTGTTTTTATCATTCCTAGTAGCGGTGTAAAAACTGTTTTTTGCTCTATCGCCTGACAACTGGTCGTCATAGTCGTTACATGGAGCGTTCGTGCATAATCAAGAACAGAGCGCAACAAAAAACTCTTTCCGGTACCCACTTCACCTGCGACGGCAATAACATATGTCTTCTGCGGCTGTCGGTGCTTTTCACGAAGGATGTCGATGGAATGCGTCAAAGCTTGCAGAATATCTTTCCGCCCTTCAAATGAGGACTCTTGCACACTTTTTTTGCCTAAAGTAGTACGTGGTGTTGTCGAGAGTGGTCCGATAGGTGCGCGAGTCAAGGATGAGGATAAAGCGTGTTTAGAGGATATGTGCTTTGTAGGTTCGACATGCACATCGCCCTGTAAAAGTTCTGTATGCAGAGCCAACGTTCGTGGCGAGGGATAGACACCAAGTTGATGATGCAATTCTTGACGACATTGTTCAAATGTTTGCAAGGCACCAATGGTATCGCCGAGAGCCGCCTGACAATGCATAATGATGGGATAGAGTGGCTCGCGACATACATCAAAGCTCAGCGCACGTCTCCCAACGGCGATAGCTTCACCATAGAGCTTCTGTTTACGCTGCATCTCCATAAGCGACAACACGGCATCAAAGTAGCGTTCGCGCAAACGTGTACGTTCGGCGAAGGTCCAGCTCTCTTGCTCATCTTCCGCTAAATAGTCGCCAGCGTAGAGTTGCAACGCCGACTCCAACAGTTTGCGCCGCCTGGAATTTTCTGGTCCTTCGCTCGCCGCGTCCAACTGCCGTTCAAATTCTAGCGTATCGGCCCAGATAGAGCTATCGGTAGGCAGGTGTAGCGTATAGCCGATACTGCCACGCGGCACAAAAAGAGAAGGTGCCTGTGGTTCGCGTTCGGGTTCAAGCACTGTACGTAGGGTACTGACCGCGCTACGAAGCGTTTTGTGCGCGTGTTCAGCCGAATAAGGCCAGAGCAGATCAATCACTTTATCCGCTGGAACGGTATGCTCGCGCTCTGTAAATAACAACTTAAAAAGTTGACGTGACTGACGCACATGCCAGTCTTTTGCGGTAAGTATCAGGCCATTGCGGTAAAAACGGAATGGGCCTAGAAGGTAAATGCGTATGTTTTCCATAAACAATGTCGCAAGGAACCCTCACGCCTTCAGACTAAGGGAGGAATGCGACGCGCTCCTTCTTTCTGTCTCGTGTCCCTCGTAGAGAGCATCTTTGCTCGCTCACTTATATATAACATATTACAGGTTTGTTTACAAGAGCTTTCTACAACATCTTGCGAAAAAAGGCCACAAAAAACTTGCCCAACTTCCTATTTATCCGCTTCCCTTTTCGTTATATAGAGCAATATACCCAAAACATTTTTACAACATTTTTGCAAATGGAAAGCTCTTCTCTTACAACATTTTCGCAATGTTTCTATGCTATAGTCTACATTTGTAGAACAGTTTAAGGGGCAATTCTGTTCGACATTACCAGATGTAACCTAAAATTAAGGAAGCCGGAAACGAGAGCATAGCATAACTATTTTATGAACTATGTGCGTAAGTACGGAAGACTCTTATTATGAGGAGGAACTTCATGGCCACAAGCGTCCGCGTGGAAGACGTCCACGTCATCTGGATTGTAGAGGGATTGGGATGTGAGGGAGACACAATTTCAATCACTGCTGCGACCCAACCTAGCCTCGAGGATATTGTTTTGGGGACCATCCCCGGTCTCCCTAGGGTTCATATCCACAACAAGTGCATTGCCTACGAGTGGGGCAAAGACTTTATGGAATGGTGGTACAAAGCAGAGAGGGGCGAACTTGACCCCTTCGTTCTCGTGTTTGAAGGCTCGGTTCCAAACGAGAAGATCAAGTCCGAAGGGTACTGGGCAGCTCTCGGTGTGGACTCCGCGACTGGTCAGCCCATTCCTGTTACCAATTGGATTGATCGTCTAGCACCCAAAGCCTTGGCAGTAGTAGCAATAGGAACCTGCGCTACGTATGGCGGCATCCATGCCATGCAAGGCAATCCCACTGGTGCCATGGGTGTTGCTGACTACCTGGGCTGGGACTGGAAATCCAAGGCGGGCCTCCCGATTATAAACGTCCCTGGATGCCCTGTACAGCCAGACAACTTCATGGAAACCCTCCTCTATCTGCTCTACCAAGTAGCAGGAATGGCTCCGATGATTCCACTGGACGATGCTGGCCGACCGACCTGGCTCTTCGGCAAAACCGTTCATGAAGGCTGTGATCGTGGCAGCTACTATGAGCAGGGCATGTTCGCTACTGAGTATGGATCGCCACAGTGTCTTGTGAAGCTAGGCTGCTGGGGACCGGTGGTGAACTGTAACGTCCCCAAGCGAGGCTGGATGAACGGCATCGGAGGCTGTCCCAATGTGGGAGGCATCTGCATCGGCTGTACGATGCCGGGCTTTCCAGACAAATTTATGCCGTTCATGGATGAGCCACCCGGTGGTAAGCTATCGTCAACCGTCATTGGTACCTACGGCAAAGTTGTCAAGGGGCTACGCTCGTTGACGAACGACACACTCAACAAGGAACCGAAATGGCGGCACACGGGTAGACAACTGACGACGGGCTATCAACCAACGTGGAAATGATGACCAGGCGATAAGACGCCCAATCAAAATAAGCAAGGAGACAGTTTCATGTCTACGCAAGTCAGACGAGAAGAGACCCCAACTCAGCCACCACAGCTTGTAGAGATGTCGTGGGATCCGATGACACGCATCGTTGGCAGCCTGGGCATTTATACCAAGATTGACTTCAAGAACCGGAAGATAGCGGAAGCCTATAGTACCTCTCACATCTTCCGAGGCTATAGTCTCTTCATGCAAGGCAAAGACCCGCGCGACGCTCACTTCATCACCAGCCGCATCTGCGGTATCTGTGGTGACAACCATGCGACCTGCTCTTGCTATGCACAGAACATGGCCTATGGAGTCAAGCCACCAGCAATGGGTGAGTGGATTGTCAATCTAGGTGAGGCGGCGGAGTACATGTTCGACCACAACATCTTCCAGGAGAACCTGGTTGGTGTTGACTTCTGCGAGCAGATGGTGAAAGAGACCAATCCAAGTGTGCTTGAGAAGGCAAATAATACCGAAGCTCCACACGCTGCCGATCACGGATATCGCACCATCGGCGACATCATGCGCTCGCTCAACCCCTTCGTCGGCGAGTTCTACCGTGAGGCTCTCCATGTAAGCCGCTATACGCGCGAGGCATTCTGTTTGATGGAGGGACGCCACGTCCATCCCTCGACCCTCTACCCAGGAGGAGTGGGAACCGTTGCGACCGTCCAGCTTTTCACGGACTACCTGGTTCGACTGATGAAGTACGTCGAATGGTGCAAAAAGATCGTTCCTATGCACGACGACCTATTCGACTTCTGGTATGAGGCCCTGCCCGGCTACGAGATGGTTGGCTACCGACGAACCTTACTCGGCTGCTGGGGAGCGTTTCAAGACCCCGATGTGTGCGACTACGATTATCGCACGATGGATAAGTGGGGCCGTGCTATGTTCGTCACGCCCGGTGTGGTTGTGGACGGGAAGTTGGTGACGACAAGCTTGGTAGATATCAACCTGGGCATTCGCATCTTGCTGGGCAGTTCCTACTACGACGACTGGCAGAACGAAAGGACGTTCGTTGACCGCGACCCACTGGGCAATCCCGTTGATAAGCGCCATCCATGGAATCAGACGACGATCCCCAAGCCGCAGAAACGCGACTTCAATGACAAATATAGCTGGACGATGTCGCCGCGCTGGTTTGACAAGCGGACCGGTGATTACCTGGCTTTGGATACTGGCGGTGGTCCCCTCGCTCGCTTGTGGTCAACTGCTCTGGCAGGGCTAGTGAACCTGGACGGCTTGGTCGAGTCAACCGGGCATAGTGTCAAGATCCGACTGCCTAAGTCCACCCTGAAGCCAGCAGTGGAATTCGAGTGGAAGATTCCGCAATGGAGCAATGCTATCGAGCGTAACCGTGCTCGCACATACTTCCAGGCCTATGCTGCTGCTGTCGCACTGCACTGTGTAGACAAGGCACTTGCCGAGCTACATTCTGGTCACACCAAGACGTGGAGTGATTTCACAGTGCCAAAGGACGCCATCGGTTGCGGCTTCCATGAAGCGGTGCGTGGCGTGCTTTCACATCATATGGTCATCGAGAACGGAAAGATCGCCAACTACCATCCTTATCCTCCTACACCCTGGAATGGTAGCGTGCGAGACATCTATGGCACACCCGGACCGTATGAAGATGCCGTGCAGAACACGCCAATCTTTGAAGAGAATCCCCCGGACAGCTTTAAGGGTATCGACATAATGCGTGCAGTGCGAAGCTTTGATCCTTGCTTGCCATGTGGTGTTCATATGTACCTGGGCGAGGGGAAAGAGCTTCAGAACGTTCTTTCACCGACGTTTGGCGTGCATGAGTGATGTCACTACCTTGTAAGGGGTTATAGCTCGGAGAGGAAACTCTGCTTTCTTCAAGCGACTGATGAGCATGAGAATGAAACAGTAAGCCCTTCTTCATTTTTCATGTTCATTAGTCGAAGGCATGAACATCGCAGTTTATGATAAAGGAAAGGAAAGAATATAGAATGGACGAGCAGCAGAAACCGCCGACTCAGCCTGATCCCGTGCATCAACCGGGTACAGGTAAAGGCGAGGAAAAAGCTAAGGATGAAGGGAAAAACGCTGGTCGCCAGGAGAGCGGTGCCACAGGTGAGGCAAGCCGTCCCTCCGGTACATCAACATCCAAAGACTCCACAGGCGTCAATCCTAAAGACCCGGTAGATCCCGAAAGCCCGTACATGCCAGCACCTTAATACATCTGGAGCAGTAGCACCGTCCTGTTCGCTACCCCAGGCTACAAATAGTGCTTGGGGCAGTGAAGGGCGTTGCGAGTCAAAGATGAAGGTTAGCACTCGTGACAAGTTTTTGATGAAGTTAGTCTGTAGAGGATCATAGCGGAACTTGCGGAGCGAATTTCAATTCTTGCATACTCTACAACAGAGGAGAATGTGTAATGCAACAAGAAGTGCAGGAACACCACCCAGCGGAGCGCATCGAGATGCTGATCCAAGAGGTTGCTGCGTTTCATGACCCACATGTGCGTGCCACAGCCGAGGAACTTGTCCAGGCACTCCTGAACATGTATGGCGAAGGGCTAGCACGCCTGCTCGAACTTACAGCGGAGACAGAAGCATCGGGTCTCGCATTGATTAATACCTTTGCTAGCGATGAACTGCTAAGTTCCTTATTTTTGCTGCATGGACTGCATCCAATAGATATTGAGACACGGGTTCTCGAAGCACTGGACGAGGTGCGGCCCTATCTCAAGTCGCATGGCGGCAATGTCGAGTTCGTCAAGATCGAAGCTGGTAGAGCTTATCTGCGTCTCGATGGTAGCTGTAATGGCTGCTCTAGTTCGACCATGACCCTCAAAGCAACAATTGAGGAGGCTATCAATAAAGCGGCACCAGATCTCGACGGACTTGAGGTAGAAGGAGTTGCTGAACTTCCAGTGCGACCCGGCACACCAGTTACGTTTGTGCCACGGAAACCCAAGAACAGCACACACGACCTTAACAGCACACACACGATGAGGTAAGTAGCTATGTCGTCATCCGAACTTACAAACAACAACCATGATGAGCGTCCCGCTGCTCCTCTTGATATACTACGTCAGTTTGCACGCAGGCGAGAAACACGTCCGCCTACAGAACAATGTGAACTCTGCAGTGCAGAGATTCCGGAGAATCATCGCCACCTGCTGGAACTCGCTAAAAATACATTGGTCTGTGTATGTCGTCCTTGCTCAATACTCTTCGGTGATCCAAATGCTGGGAGTGGCAAGTATCGGATTGTGCCCTCGCGCTATCTGCTATTGCCGGACTTCCAGATGACGGATGAGCAGTGGGAAGAGCTGACGATTCCAGTGAACATGGTGTATATCTTTCATAGCACACTAGCTAACCGTATCATGGCCTTCTATCCCAGTCCTGCGGGTGCTATAGAGTCCACGCTCAGCCTGCAAGGATGGGACGCACTGGTCAACAGCAATGCTATCCTGAAGGACCTGGAACCCGACGTTGAGGCACTTCTTATCAATAGAGTAGAGAGCTATCGTGAGCACTACATCGTCCCGATAGATACCTGCTACGAACTTGTCGGCTTGATCCGACTCAAGTGGAAAGGTCTAAGCGGAGGGGAGGAGGTTTGGAAAGCGATTGCGGGGTTCTTTGCAAGCCTACGGAAGAGGGCAATCACCGTAGAGGGGTCCTCTCGGATCTCCACCCAGCACATAGCCTTTACGCCTTGGAGAGGAGAGGCTAATGCCTGATCTGAGCTTTGAGATAATCAGTGCCGAGGTTGCAACCTATAGTATGCTCCCAATGCTCATCTTCAAAATGCGTATCGCCAACGAGGACGCGGAAGAGCAAATAGAGAACATCAGCCTGAAGTCCCAGATTATGCTCTCAGTCACACAACGTCGCTACAATGCTGAAGAAAAGGCCAAATTGCATGAGCTATTTGGTGAGCCAGAGCGCTGGGGTAAGACGTTACGCACGTTCCTGTGGACCCACGTCACCTCAGTAGTGCCACGGTTCTCAGGCAGCACCATCGTCGAACTGCTCGTCCCATGCATCTACGATTTTGAGGTAGTAAGTACGAAGTACTTTAATGCCTTGGAGAACGGTGAAATTCCTCTCACGTTCCTGTTCAGTGGAACCATCTTCTACCGAGGTGAGGAAGGCAATTTACAGATAGGGCAGGTTTCTTGGTCGAAGGAAGCTTCCTATCGCCTCCCGGTGGCACTCTGGAAGAGTGTGATAGACACCTACTTTCCCAACACTGCCTGGATTCGCATGCAGAAGGATGTCTTTGACCAACTGTACCAGTATAAGATGACGCATGGCTTTCTCACTTGGGAAGAAGTTCTGGAGCGATTGCTACGTACAAGTAGCGAGGCTTCCTCTCAGACCAGCTGAGCGAAGTTAGACACGTCAGCGGCATTGCAAGAAAGGTACAGCCATGAAGCCAGAGCAAGTAAAGGAAATCGCCAATGCTGTCCTCTACGAGGGCTATCTGCTCTACCCGTATCGACAGTCGGCGATCAAAAATCGGACACGATGGACATTCGGTGCTGTGTATCCAAGAGAGTATAGCGAGGCGAACAGTGGTATAGAGCCATGGACAATGCATACGGAATGCCTTGTGGCAGGACAAGCGGATGATATAGTCCTCGACATCACCGTGAGGTTTCTGCACTTGCTTGTACGTACAGTTGTGCAACCCAAACCTGTGCAAAATGACTCCGTAGAGATGTATGCCAATGAGTGGGGGCTAGCAAGTCGCTTTGCTAACGAACCATTGCAAGAGGGTATAGAGCGCGAGGTGAGCGCATTAGATGTGTCATTGCATGATTTGCTGTCTCATCCCCGGCGTATAACAATTGAATTTCCCGCTGTCCATATGGTAGAATATCCGACACAGGGAGGATTGTCAGAGGTTATTCGTGAGCAACAGGCACTCGCTGGAGCCTTCATACTTACAGCAGAGCCAGTGGACACAAACCTTTTCAAACTGAGTATCGAGATTGAAAATACGACTCTTGGAATCAGCCCGATGCCGAGCCGACGCGATATAATATTGCTACAATCCTTTGTCTCTACTCACACTATTTTGTATGTACGTCAAGGATCCTTCGTCTCTCTGTTGGAGCCACCGGAAGAGTTACAAGCCTTTGTTAAGGAATGTCAAAATATCCGTACATGGCCGGTGTTGGTCGGTAACGAGGGAGATCATAATGTGATGCTGTCATCGCCCATCATCTTATATGACTACCCGCAGATTGCACCAGAAAGCCCAGGACCACTTTTCGATGGTGGTGAGATCGATGAAATACTCTCTTTGCGTATCCTGACATTGACCGACGAAGAGAAAGAGCAAATGCGGCAAGACGAGCATACTCGTGAGATACTGGAGCGGACGGAAGCCCTCACGCCCGAACAATTCATGAAGATGCACGGCACAATCCGTGATATGCGTCCAATCAGTGAAGGAGAAAAAGCATGATACGCCGTGGGGGTTGGGATTTTCCAGGGTTTCCAGGCGAGGATTACCTACCGCCAGAATCTATAACTATTGCTGGTAAAGAGGTGAAAGCAGGAACTCGTGTCCGCATGTGCCCCAAAAAAAGGCGTGCCGACGCTTTCGATGCGGTACTTGACGGAAAGACCGGAACGATTGAGGTCATCCAGCAGGATTTCGAGAATCGCATCTACTTGGTCGTCACGGCGGACAATGATCCCGCACTGGAACAGATGCAGTTGCAGAGTCGTATCATGCCCGGTCATCTTTTCTATTTCTTCCCAGATGAGGTAGAACCGCTGGAGGATACACCGTGAACGAGCCTGAGAGTATTACATCGTCATCAGAAGACACACCTAAGCGCGTGCTTATCGCGTGCATCGGCAATATCTTTATGGGAGATGATGGCTTCGGAGTTGAGGTGGCTCAACGGCTGATAACCAAACAGTACCCGCAGGGCCTGAAAGTGGTTGATTTCGGTATTCGGGGTATGGAGCTGGCATACACCTTGCTCGACGACTACGATACGCTCGTCCTGGTCGATACAGTCTCACGCGGTGGTCAACCAGGAACGCTCTACCTGATCGAGCCAGATTTAACGAACATTGACCCTGAGAAAGGTGCAGAAGCTGGCAGGATAGCACTAGATGCACACAGTATGGACCCTGTGAAGGTCCTTGCCTTTGCCAGAACACTCGGCGCACAACCCATTTCCACGCTTCTCGTCGGATGCGAACCCGCCGTACTTGGCAGTGGCGGCGAATACGAGGAGATGCAAATGGGACTGAGTGCGCCAGTACAGGCGGCGGTGGCAGAGGCGGTAAAAATGATCGATACTCTCATTCAAAATTTGTACCCTGCTGAGTATATTAGTGGGGTAAAGAAAGGAAATGTTTCATGATTACAATTAATGTACGTTTGGTGTTTTTGGTGTTACTAGGACTAGGGGTGTTTGTTGCTATACAACAACTTCCTGATATTCAGCGCTATCTGCGTCTCCGTTCCATGTAACTATGCACGAACTCGCGATTGCTGAACAAATTGTACAGGTAGTGATGACACAGGTCGAGGCGCACAACATAGAGCGCGTCACCTGTGTCCGCATCCAGATTGGGAATGCGCTGAGCGTGGTTGGAGATTCGTTAGCCTTCTCTTTCGAGATGATCGCGAGTTTCACGCCACAACTGGAAGGTACACAACTGCTGATAGACACCGTTCCGCATCGTGCGCGGTGTCGCTCCTGTCAACAGGAGTTCACCGTACAGCAGCACATTCTGCAGTGTCCTTCCTGCAAAAAGTGGGATGCCGATGTGATTTCGGGCACAGAATTTCGGGTGCTTGATATGGAAACAGCATGAATTGTGTAGGGTGGATATGCGCCCTGGCATTAGAAAGTCACGAACAATGGCAAAGGTTCCGATTGTACAGAATATTCTCGCCGCGAATGATGGTACCGCTCAAGAGGTGCGGCAGACCTTAGACGCACGTGCCATTCGCTCCATCAATATGATGAGTTCAGCGGGGGCGGGCAAAACGACGCTGCTGGAAAAGACGATTGCACGATTGCAGGGGCGATTGGGCATCGGCGTCATCGAGGGCGACGTTGAAACAACGGCGGACGCAGATAGAATCGCGGCTGTCGGTGCCCCAACGGTGCAGATTATCACACAGGGCAATTGTCATCTTGAGGCGAACATGGTACGGGCCGCGCTGGAGAAACTGGACCTTGCGCTTATCGACCTGCTCTTTATAGAGAACGTCGGCAACCTTGTGTGTCCCGCCAACTGGAATCTTGGTGAGGATATTCGAGTTGTTGTCGTTAGCACCACTGAGGGCGACGATAAACCCGCCAAGTACCCGCAGATGTTCGCGGTCTCCGAGGTCATGGTAATCAACAAAACCGACCTGTTACCCTATGTGGATTACGATATGAACGCGGTGAAACGCTTCGCTCTTGCGGTCAACCCCAAGTTGCGTATCTTCGAGGTGAGCTGTCGTACTGGTGAAGGACTCGATACATGGTGTGATTGGTTGCTCACGTTTGCCGCCAAAAAAACCGTAGAGGCATCGTTATGACATCCGGCACAGTTTCGACAATACAACGCTGGCGTATCCTGATTCAGGGCATTGTGCAGGGCGTAGGCTTTCGGCCTTTCGTCTATGGGCAGGCGTTGCATTACGGACTGAACGGTTTTGTATTGAACGATAGTCTGGGCGTCACTATCGAGGTCGAAGGTTCGCTTGCACAACTAGAGAGCTTTCAACAGGCTCTGCGTGAGAAGCTACCGCCGCTAGCCCGTATTGACACAATGACCCTTGAACTACTTCCTGTAATTAGTGAGGTCGATTTTCGTATCGTGCATAGTGAGGCAGGCAGTGAGCGCAAGGCGTTGATCTCACCTGATACCGCGATCTGCGCGGATTGCCTACAGGAATTATTTGACGTAACTGATAGACGTTATCGCTATCCCTTCATCAATTGCACCAACTGCGGGCCGCGCTTCACCATCATTCAAGACGTGCCTTATGACCGCGCTCAAACCACGATGAGCGTTTTTCCCATGTGTGCAGATTGTCAGGCAGAATATGACAACCCGCTTAGCCGTCGCTTTCATGCTCAGCCAAACGCCTGTCCAATATGTGGTCCCCAGATGCAGTTACTTGATGCAACAGGGCAACAGGTGGTGTACGACAATCCTATCGACGGTGCGGCACAACAACTCGCTGATGGTGCTATCCTCGCGGTGAAAGGTGTCGGCGGCTACCATCTCGCCTGTGATGCGCTGCATGCAGAGGCGGTGGCACGTCTGCGCGTTCGTAAGCATCGCGAAGCCAAGCCGTTTGCGTTGATGGTGCCCGATCTTGAGACGGCACAACAACTTTGCATTATCAACGACAAAGAGGCAGCTTTGCTGCAATCCTATCGTCGTCCCATCGTGTTGCTACGCAAACAGACAGATTGCAGTGTTGCTCCAGCAGTCGCACCGCATTATGACACGCTTGGTATCATGCTGCCCTATGCCCCACAGCATTATCTGCTGTTAGCTGCGTTTGCCAAACGGGTTGGTTCAGAGCGTCCTGTTGCGCTAGTTATGACAAGTGGCAACTTGAGCGACGAGCCAATAGCCTATCGCGACGACGACGCGCTGCAACGTCTATCCAGTATTGCCGACGGGATGCTAACGCACAACCGCACGATTCATATGCGCTGTGACGACTCTGTAACGAGGATTGTAGCTCGTGGAGAGCAGTTCTTGCGCCGCTCGCGTGGCTACGCACCTGAGCCGATTACACTAGCCCTGGCCTGTCCGCAGCCGATACTCGCGTGTGGCGGTCATCTCAAAAACACTTATTGTCTAGGCAAAGAGCGACAGGCGTTCGTTAGTCACCACATCGGCGACCTTGAGAATATGGAGACGCTACAATCCTTTCGCGAGGGCATTACGCATTTTGAGGGGCTGTTTGGCATCACTCCTGAAGTCGTCGCCTATGACCTGCACCCTGAATATCTGGCGACGAAGTACGCCCTCGGCAGCGACATCCCGCGCAAAATTGGGGTGCAACATCACCACGCGCACATCGCCAGTGTCATCGCAGAACATGGCTTACAGGGACCAGTTATTGGAGTGGCCGCCGATGGTACTGGTTATGGCACAGATGGTGCGGTCTGGGGTTGCGAGGTTATGCGTGCCGACCTGCACGGCTTTGATCGACTGGCACATCTCGCGTATGTGCCACTTCCTGGCGGCGAACAGGCAGTCCGTCAACCCTGGCGTATGGCGGCAACCTATCTTGCTCATACCTATGGCGACGATTTCTTCGCGCTCGACATTCCCTTTACGCGAAGTATCGAACATAAACGCTGGCATACGCTTTCACAGATGATTGCAAAAAAGCTGAATGCACCGCCAACATCGAGCCTCGGACGCCTCTTCGACGCCGTTGCCGCCCTGCTCGGCATCCGTAACGAGGTCATCTATGAAGGACAGGCCGCGATTGAAATGGAGCTAATGGTAGATCTACACAATGCTCATGTCTATCCATTCTCGCTGGCTGATGGCGAACCAGCAATCCTCGACGTGCTACCAATGATACAAGGCATTGTAGAAGATGTACAACGAGGCATCGCTATCGCCACAATCGCGGGTAGCTTTCATCTCACGATTGCGGAATTATTAGCAACGGCATGTGTACAGGCAAGGCAACAGACAAACATCAATACAGTAGTCTTGAGCGGTGGTGTTTTTCAGAACCGTCTGCTCCTAGAAAGGTTGATAGTCCTATTAGAACAGCAGACATTTCAGGTCTACACAAATCGACGTGTGCCGCCAAATGATGGTGGCATAAGCCTCGGTCAATTGGCGGTAGCGGCGACAGTAACGACAAGTCAATAGCAGCAATAAGAGGATATTCCTCTTATTGGCACCCTGAACAAAAGGAGCAATATCATGTGTCTTGGCATACCTGGACGAATCATAGAGATCGTCGATGATCAGTTCGATATCGCAAAAGTGGATGTATCTGGCGTCAAGCGTAATATCAGCGTCGCACTTGTGCGTTCAGAGGGCATCGGCTCTGGCGACTGGGTGCTGGTACACGTCGGCTTCGCCATGAGCAAAATCAACGAAACGGAGGCGCAAGAGACGCTCAAAGCTCTCAAATTACTGGGAGACCCCTTCTCTGACGAAATGGAGATGTTCCACACCACGCAGGTAGATTGACGTGGTATCGCCAACAGGGTGTGATAAAATCAGACCCGTACATTGGTTAGAAAAATGGTTATCACTATGGGTACACCTTCTTTAGAAACTCTATTAACGGCGCGTTTTGAACAGAGCATGACGATACCGGAGACGTTTTTCACGCGCGAAGATGACCAGATTGCACAGGCATGCTGGGCGATGGCGCGACGTTTTCATAAAGGTGGACGCCTGCTCGCCTTTGGCAACGGTGCGTGGGCAACTGATGCACAACATGTCTCCGTCGAGTTCGTGCATCCTGTGATTGTAGGCAAACGCGCGTTGCCCGCACTCGCACTCACGAACGATAGTGCCACGTTGAGTACCACAGTAAACAGCGAGGGAATCTTTGTTCGTCAAATACGTGTACTGGCACGACCACAGGATATCGCGTTAGGCTTCTCACCGGATGGAAATTGTATGAATGTGGTTGCAGCGTTACAAGAAGCGCGGCGTATGGGACTCCTGACGCTAGGGCTATGCGGAGGCGATGGCGGAGCGATGAAACATGACACGACATTAGATTTCTGTTTTGTCATTCCTACACATGACCCGATGGTGATACAGGAGACGCATGAAACACTCTATCACGTACTCTGGGAACTCGTCCATATCTTTTTCGAGCATGAAGGCTTATTGGCCGACTGACCGACAGAGAGGACCAGGGCACCCGCAAGGGGATGCCCTGAAAACTAGCTTCGTTGTTAGTCTGAATAAGAGGTAAAATCGCAATGAACAATAAACCGACTCTCGATACAGCATCTCTTATTACCATACAACCCCAATCGGTACATACAACGTGTGGACTGGATGGGCATTGCATCACCTGCTCAGATGAAGCTGTAGCGGTAACGGTTATCGGCATCGACGATAGCACTGGACTGGCACAGGTCGCGGTAGAGGATGTGGTGGAAGAGGTCGATATCACGCTGATTGACGAGGTAACGGTAGGTGACATGGTGCTGGTACATGGTGGCGTGGCTATCACGCATCTAGGAAGGGCAGAGCATGAGTAATAGCGAAGCATCTGACTATGATCGCATGTTTTACCCATATCTCTTTGAAAGTGCGAAGGTCAATCCCGATGAGGTGCTGGCACAGGTACGTCACTCTACCATAGAGAAGTGTCATGAGGTCGTTGCACTACGCCGTACTATGCTCAAGGAGTCGGGGCAGCAGATTATCGCGGTGGGCAGAGCGATGGCAAAGGCGTTCAATGAGGGTGCGACACTGCTGGCCTTTGGCAACGGAGGTAGCACAACCGATGTGCAAGATATGGTGACGCAACTGCTCAATCCGCAGTATCCGTCGTGGACTGCATTGCCCGCTATCGCCTTGACAAACGATATCGCAGTGATTACGGCGGTTGGCAACGATGTCGGCTTCGACAACATTTTCTCGCGCCAGATTATCGCGTTTGGCAGAACGGGCGATATCGCGCTGGGCATCTCGACAAGCGGTAATTCGACGAATATTCTGGCAGCATTTGAGCAGGCAAAACGCCAGGGCATGCTCACCGTTGCGCTCGCAGGCTACGATGGTGGCAAGGCGGCACGTTCCAGCGCAGTAGACCATTGCATTGTTACACCAAGCGACCATATTCCACGTATCCAGGAAGCACAGGCCACAACCTATCATGCATTATTAGAGATTCTCGCAGCACTCACACAGAAGGAGAACAACTCATGAAATTTGTAGATGAATATCGTGACCCAACGATGGCGACACGTATCTCGGCTGATATCGCAAAATTGAGCGAGGGCCGAAGCCTCAAACTGATGGAAGTATGTGGCGGACACACGCATACCATCTATAAACATGGTGTCGAGGATGTCCTGCCCCCTAATATCGACCTTATACATGGACCAGGGTGTCCTGTGTGTGTTCTTCCAATGGGGCGCATTGACGACGCCATTGCCATCGCTGAAACAGAGAACGTTATATTCACGACCTTCGGCGATATGATGCGTGTTCCCGGATCCAAAAAGAGCCTGCTCGACGCGAAGGCACAGGGAGCCGATGTGCGCTTTGTCTACTCGCCACTCGATGCATTAAAGCTGGCACGACAGAACCCCGACAAACAGGTGGTGTTCTTCGCCATTGGCTTCGAGACAACCGCACCATCGACAGCGGTCACACTGCTCCGTGCCCAGGCCGAGAACATCCAGAACTTTTCGATGTTCTGTAATCATGTCACCATCATACCTGCTATGAAAGCCATCCTTGACTCGCCCGATCTGCGCCTGGACGGGTTTATTGGACCTGGACATGTGAGCATGGTGATCGGCCTGCGTCCCTATACCTTCGTCGCACGCGACCATCACAAACCCGTCGTGATGGCCGGTTTCGAGCCACTTGACATCATTCAATCGGTCCACATGATTGTCACACAGATTAGCGAGGGCCGTGCGGAGATCGAGAACCAGTATGCACGTGTAGTGCGACCAGAGGGCAACACCAAAGCACTTGAGGCTATGGCTCGCACAATGGAACTACGCCCCTTCTTCGAGTGGCGCGGCCTCGGCTTCATCACACATAGCGCATTGAAACTACGCCCCGAATTTGCGCCCTGGGATGCAGAGCTACGCTTCCAGGTACCAGGCTTACGGGTCGCCGACCCCAAGGCGTGCCAGTGTGGAGAGGTACTCAAGGGCGTAATTAAGCCCTGGGAATGTAAAGTGTTCGGCACCGCCTGTACACCAGAAACACCAATTGGTACCTGTATGGTTTCGCCAGAAGGTGCATGTGCAGCTTACTTCAATTACGGTCGCTTCTCAATGGCAAGCGAGCGCAATCGCTTACAGCTACCAATGGCGAACGCATAATATAGAACCGAGGAGGATGGTATGGATACGCGACGCGACGACGTGCTGGGCAAGATCGAGCGTACACGACAGGCACGACGCCACAAATTTTATCTGCGTGACGAGTATATCACGCTCAGTCATGGCAGCGGGGGCAAGGCAACACACAACTTAATTGAAGGTGTCTTTGCACCGGCATTTTCCAATCCTCTGCTTGACCGCATGGATGATTCGGCGACATTCACACTTGAAGGCACAGAGCAACGCCTGGCCTTCACCACCGATACCTATGTCGTCAGTCCGCTCTTTTTCGCGGGCGGCGACATTGGCAAGCTAGCGGTACATGGTACAATCAACGATCTCGCAATGGTTGGTGCCTCGCCACTCTATCTCTCGGTGGGCATTATTCTTGAAGAGGGCTTCCCGATAACTACCTTGCGTCGTATCGTGGCTTCGATGGCACACGCGGCGGCAGAAGCAGGGGTCGCCATCGTCACTGGCGATACAAAGGTTGTGCACCGCGGCAAGGCCGATGGTATCTTCATCAATACAGCAGGGGTGGGTGTCGTGCGTGCCACAACGCATATCGGGCAGGCACAGGTACAAGCAGGAGACAAGGTGCTTTTAAGCGGACCCGTCGGCGATCATGGTATCGCCATTATGTTAGCGCGTGAAGCACTGGATATCGAGGCCGATATCGTTAGCGATAGTGCCCCGTTGCATAGCCTTGTCGCACAGGTGCTGGCAGCAGTAGGGGATGGGCTACATTGTTTGAAGGACCCAACACGCGGCGGTGTCGCCACCTCACTCAACGAAATTGCACTCGGAGCCGAAGTATCCATCGCCCTTGACGAGCATGCCATACCTGTCCATGCCGAGGTACGCGGTGCCTGTGAGATACTTGGCCTCGATCCGCTCACGATTGCGAACGAAGGGAAGATGCTGGCAATTGTTGCACCAGAGGTCGCGGATAAAGCACTCGCGGTCATGCGTTCGCACCCGCTTGGGGGTGAAGCCGCCATTATCGGTTCTGTGCAGACCGAGCCAGCAGGCATGGTGTTCCTACGTACCGATATTGGTGGTACACGTGTCCTCGATATGCTTGTTGGCGACCCGTTGCCACGCATTTGTTAAGACGAAGTGGAGACTTATCCCAACGGGCGACCACAAGGGATCGCCCGTCCTTGCACGTTTCCTGTTATTTGAACTGTATTGTCCCTTATGGTCGCCCGTCGCAAGCTTCATCTCTTGAAGAGTATCATTTAATAGCGATTGCCAGGACGCGAAGGGCGTGAGAACCAGGAGGGGCGCGAGCGCAGTGAAGCACGCGGCCTCGCCACTTCTGGTTTCACCTCTCCCTGTGCATGCGTCATCTGCCATGTCGCGCTGAAAAAAAGTATCCAGCCCCAGAGAAGGACAGGTAGACCGATGCTAGCAAGAGCCTGTCCAGGCCATGCCGAGGTCAACGACCAGTAGTAGTTGAGTAGCGATGCCGCAAGGAGTAATATTGTCAACAAAATAGTACGCGAGTTTGTTGAACAGAGAGCCAGCGTAAACGGGAGCAGGAGATACCAGGGCCAGTACGTCGGCAACAACACAGCCAGGAGCAGCAAGACCCAGCTACTAAAGAGAGCCACAAGTTCCAACGTATCCGCTAACCAGACACCAAATAAGAGAAAGAGACCGACAATCACTAACGCAACAAAGGACCAGTGACGAGGAATGACCAGCCATGCGGACTTTGTAGGCAAGTTTAACAGTGTAGCATCAAGCGAGTTCGCGGGCGTGTCTTGTAAAAAGATATGCTGTACCTGCACCAATATGTCAGTAAAACCAATTGCATGCCAGTATGGTGCATACGCCAGCACAATCACAACCAGCGAAATGAGCAACATGCCTCCCCACCATAAGAGTCGATGCCCTATGCGTAAAATGCGCGATTGCTTGAACATCAGGCGAAAGAACAACGGCAAGAGAGGCAACAATAAGAGATTGGTGAGCGATCCAAACAGGACAAGCACCCAGCCTATCGTAGGTGAGTTACGTTGAAAGAAAAGCAAGGCCGCCAGAATAATGCACACCAGCACAATCTCTTGATGCATTTCCGCGACACCAAATAGTAAAACAAGCGGATTCCACGCGTAGAGCAGCGTTCCCCAGAGCCGCATTTCAGGCTTTGCCTTTGCCAGAATAGCCCAGAGCAGTGCGATATTGATAAGATGGGCGAGCAGACCCAGACATCGGAAGATGAGCAGCGTGTTCGCAATACTATCTTTTGCAAAGAATGCAAGCAAGACACTGATATCGGTCCAGATGGGTCCATACGGTGTGGTTGTTTTTACAGCAACAAGCGTTTGCAATACATTTTGTGCTGAGGGAAGGACACCATAGGGATTGACGTGCTGAAACGCGACCATATGACCGTATAATCCATAAACCAGTGTATCTTGTGAAAAGACCGTGAGACCAACAGGCGCAAAGAGCATTGTTAGCCCAAAAACACCAGCCGACAACAGCACGAACCAGAACAAACATGCATTGTCGCTGCGCGAAAGACGGTCTAGCATCACACGCCCACTCACGCGAGAGGTGAACAGAACAACACCGCCAGCGAGCAATAAGAGCAAAGCCGACAGCAAAACGTTGGCACCCCTGCCAGTTGTTTTATCCTGAATATCGAGCCAGGACACACGGGACAAGAGTTGCGGCAATGCAGGAAAAGCGTTCGTCCAATACAGCGAAGGCAACCAGGGAAACAGGCCCGGCAACGCACGTTGTACCTGCTGCCCGGCACTGTCAGCACGGGTGATAGCGACCAGTAACGGATAGAGGGCAAGGAAAAGCAGTTCCAGCACTCCTCCCAGTATGCCTAACTGTAGCAAAGTACGACGTAGACCTGTTCTCTTACTAGAGAGAACGTTAGGGCGTGGTGTCGTGGGTGAGATGATACGTGTAGTTGGTTGTGTTACCCCTGGCAGGGCTGGTCGAGTGCGCTGTGAACGTGACGAATCTACAATTCGCTGCTTAGGACGTTGCTGCATGATTTCTCCGTCTTCCAGAAGAGTAGTGCGTAGCCGTTATAGCCATTATACAATGCCCCACAGGTATGAACGCTGCCATACTACAAAGTTTTTAGACGGATAGAGAAGAGGGTTGGTTACAACAGAACTACCCTCGTAGTATGAAGGAAAGAGTGACGCCTGTCAATGTATTGCCGTTTTTGTGCCAGTGCGAGAGAATAAGAGAACGGAAGTAGATAAAAAACCTCGACTCTATTGTCAGATGGAACGAACGATGTTATAATAGTGCGGTGTTTGACTCCCCAGATATACGTATTAGAGGGAGCTATACACAGCAGGGCCGCAACCATGTGAATGGAATGGTATCTGTTTTACAGCGTCAACGCAGTGTTGATGCTCCACCCACCTGCTCCGGCAGCGATTTGTGAGTCAACAACGTGTTGACTGACACCTGACCGGAAGCATACCCAGAGGAAGGAGGTGGCTTCGTGAGGCGAGATTACGAACTAGGTATGATTCTCAACCCCGAAGTCAACGAAGAAGAGACACAGGCCATTCTAGGCCGTCTCGAGCAGATTGTTAGCAGATACGATGGTCAAACCGTCAGAGTTCAGCAGTGGGGACGTCGCCGTCTGGCATACCCTATCGAGCGGAACCGCGATGGCTATTATATCTTCATCGACATGATTCTGACACCTGAGACCGTGAGCGAACTCGAACGTACACTCAAGGTTTCCGAGACTGTCCTCCGCCATATGTTCAGGAGACGCGATCCCAAGGCTGTCCAGCAGGAGCGTGAAGAGCGCGAGGCACGCGCCGCACAAGCGGCTGCGAATGCTGAGCTAGCCGCAGCCAATGCAGCAGCCGCAGCAGCGAACGCCGAAGCAAACGCAACTGAGGAAAGCCAGCAGGAAGCGATTCCAACAACAGAGACAGCAGAGACAGCACCGGAAGTACAAGAGGCTCCAGAGGCTCCAGAAGTACAAGAAGCTCCAGAAGTTCCCGATGAGGACTTTGGTGAGGTTCCACCTGCTCTTGCAGAAGAAACGGTCGAAGCCTAGTTGCTTGAGACCTTCGTGCTTGCAAACTTTGTCATTACATAATACGTTTGGGTCCGTTCATTCAATCTTCAGGAAATAATAAAAAGAGTCGGGGCGTAGAGCAAACCGAGCCGAAAGGATTTTGACTCATGAACAAGGTTACACTTATCGGACATTTGGGGAAAGACCCAGAAATGAGCTACACCCCCAATGGACTCGCTGTTACAAAATTCGCAGTAGCAGTGAATCATTACTCAAAATCACAGAGTGGCGAGAGACAAGAAGAGACATGGTGGTATAACATCACAGCATTTGGCAAACAGGCCGAGACTAGCAATACCTATCTGAAAAAGGGTAGCAAGGTCTATGTTGATGGGCGTTTGACACCACGTAAATACACTGATAGAAACGGTGTAGAACGCATCTCTCTTGATGTCATAATGGGCGAAATGGAAAACCTTACGCCTAGAGATGCACAGGGAGTCGGCTCCTCATCTGGTTTCAGAGGGGGTGCGGCAGACGATGCTCTTGGAGATTTGGACGAACACCCCTTCTAGGTTTTGAAAGGGAAAGAAGTCCGTGCAAAGACGTTCTGAAAGTAGTGGTCCACGTCGCGATAGACGCGAAGGTGGACGCGGTGAGCGCTCATCGCGCCGCAAAATTTGTCAGTTCTGCCACGATCATGTGCGCGAAATTGACTACAAAGATGCAAACCGCTTTATCAAGCGCTACATCTCTGATCGTGGGAAGATCGAACCCCGTCGCAAGACGGGCACTTGCGCCAAGCATCAGCGCAGCCTGAGCAGCGCATTGAAGCAAGCACGCTTCATGGCTCTGCTCCCTTACACCGCAGAACATATTCGCGGCATGTAGTGTATTGGGTAGAAATATAGCTGCCCAGCATGTTGTGTATTATGAAGCAAACACCGATACTCGGTGCGGTGCAACTTCCTTTAGAGGAAATACCGAGGCAAGAGAACAACGAAATAGCGTTCTCTTGCCTCTTCTTTATCATAATTGTGAATCATAGATTTCTTCCCCCCGTCCGACAGCTATGCAGTCGCGGGTATCCATGTAACGGAGGTTTTTGATGAATAGTCAGACGGCGCGGCGGCCTGACAGCAAGCGACCAACGCGATCTGCCAAACCAAACAAGTATACGAAACAAACGGCGCATGTAGAGGCACGGCGCGACGGCAAACCTCTTATCTTTGGATGGGGAGGCCACCTCTCACGTAGCGAAAAAAACGCTCTTCAACGACGTGCAATCTGGTCTACCATCGTCCTCTTCGCGTTGCTCATCGTTGTGGTACTCGTCGGCTTCTGGGTCAACATCAATATCATTACTCCCGCCCAACCAATCACAACTGTCAACGGGCATGGTATTCCTCAGGCCAACTTCCGTAAACTGCTCGCAGTTAAAGCGCAGGTCGAGTTGAACAAGATACAGGGTCAAGGTGGCCTCTTCTCGCAACGCGACGCCCTCAATAAACAGGTTGCGGCTAAGCAGACGGCTATAGACACCACAACCAAACAGATTGATACAGTGAATGCTCAAATCAAAGCACTTCCCGCAGGCAACAGCACACAGCGTTCCACTTTACAAACACAACTTGCAAGTCTTAAAACACAACTTGCGACAACACAGTCACAGCAGAATACACTTTCTGCCCAATACCAGGATATGCTCAAAAACACCATCCCGTTCGAGCAACAGTTGTACACGCAACCACAGCAAACGAACGATAGCGCGACATGGTTGCAGGATGATGAAATCATTCGCGAATGGCTGACAACACAAAATAGCAATATCAACGCGCAGATCAACCCCAGTCCTACCGCGATTGATAACGCGGTCAAGGACTTCGCCGCGCATTTTCCACAGGGCAGCAACTACAATAAGTTCTTGAGTACTGATAACGTAAGCGATGCCGATGTACATGCCGCATTTGAGCTTATAGTACGCCGCAATAACATGCAGACATACACCACATCGCTCGTCACCTCACCAACGTATCAGGTCCTGGCACGTGGTATTACAGCAAGCACGCAGAGTGACGCGAACAATCTGCTCAAACAGCTTAAAGGTGGTGCTGATTTTGGTAAACTTGCGAAAAGCAAGTCGGTTGATAACGCCACAAACTCGAAAGGTGGCGATTTCGGCTGGTTGGCACGCGGCCAATACATTCAAACGTATGCCACGAACTCTAGCGGCACCGTAGAAAACTGGATATTCGATCCCGCCCGCAAACTCAACGAATTAAGTCCAGTAATCTCCGAGAATGGTACTTACCACATCATTCAAATTCTGGGCATCGACCCATCGCGTGCTGTGGATAGTGCTACGCTCAAGAGCCTCAAGGACAACGCGTTGAACAACTGGCTTGTAGCAAAGAAGGCCAATGCCACGATTACGCCAGTCGATCAAAACAAAATCGCTGATCCAGCGAACATCCCATCCGGCTTGCCATCTTCTGCGCCAGGACAAACCGTTCCTGGTGCTGGCGGCGGTCTCCCTGGTGCTCCCGGCGGTGGAGTTCCCGGTACGGGTGATGTTGCTGGCGGTATCGCCATAGCGTAGGGGTCTAATTCATTACACTCTGTGGGCAACGCGCCATTGCAAAGGGCAGTAGACATGGTTCAACACCCTTTGATATTATGCGCCGCCCACAGGGTGTAATGAATTAGACCCCTACAATACGTTATTCGCCACCAATATGATATAGTGAAAGATACCTCTAACGTAAACATTTTTATCGTACCATTCATTGCTCTGACCGAATACAAGGAACAGCATATATTCTATGACCACTATCGCACCTGATATCACAACACTTATACAACGCACACAGATACATGAACCAATTCAGCGGGTATTGGAGACTGCATCACTGTATCTTCATATTCCTTTTTGTCATACGCGCTGTCACTATTGCGATTTTAATACGTATGCTGGCATGTTACCGCTCAGGGAACCGTATGTTAAAGCACTTGTGAAAGAGATTGCGCTTGCAGGTACAATGGCGCAACACGGTGATGGCACGAAGCGGCGTTCACGCACAATCTTCTTCGGAGGTGGTACTCCCAGTCTCTTAACTGTTGCACAGATTACACGCTTGCTCGACGCCTGTTTCGCATCCTTCGCCGTTGACGACGACGCGGAAATCACGATGGAAGCCAATCCTGGCACACTGGACCAGGAACAACTACGTGGCATACGTGCGGCTGGCATCAACCGTTTGAGTATGGGCGCACAAAGCTTCGACGCTGAATTGCTGCACACGCTGGGGCGCATTCACACACCCGAAGAGATTACCCAGGCAGTAGAATTTGCGCGGGCCGCAGGCTTTACCTCGATCAATATAGATTTTATGTTTGGTTTGCCGGGTCAAACCATGCAACACTGGCGCGAAACGCTGGATAGTGCGCTCGCTCTGCGCCCCGAACACCTTTCACTCTACTCGCTGATTATCGAAGAGGGCACGCCCTTTCATAGCTGGGTAGACGAAGGACGTATCACACCAGGAGATGAGGACCTGTGCGCTGACATGTACGAATATGCCGACGAGCGGCTACGTAACGCAGGCTATGAGAATTATGAGATATCGAATTGGGCGCTACCCGGACATCATAGTCGGCACAACCTGACCTACTGGCAAAATCTGCCCTATATCGGCATGGGAGCGGGTGCTTATTCGACGTTCGGCGGTAGACGCTTCTCGAATATTCGTGAACCATTAGAGTACATCAAAGCAGTCAACGCCCAACGTTTACCGGAGGCGGATAGCGAACTCATCGAGCGTGAGTTAGAGATGTCGGAGACCGCGTTCCTTGCACTACGTACCGCGATGGGATTACATCTTCCTACCTTTGCACAACGCTTCTCACAGCCATTCGCGCAATTTGTTGGGGATCGCCTACAACCTGTTGAAGAGGCGGGATTATTGGAATATGAGGATGACTGGCTGCGCCTGAGCAAACGAGGTCGCTTGCTTGGCAACGAGGTCTTTCTTCGACTGTTACCCGATTAGACATATGCAAAGGATTCATCGTGGCATCATCCTCAAACCAATGGCAAACCTATCCTTTACGCTCGAAAGCGGAGCGTCAAGCTGATGCACAGCAGGGCATCGACTCGCTGTACGCACAACTTTTGACAAATCGTGGCATTCCAGTACGAGAAGATATTGGCCGCTTTATACACGCATCGTACAGTGATAGCCTTAACCCCTTCTTGCTCGAAGACATGCCCAGCGCAGTCCAGCGTATTCAACTAGCTCTCACACGGCAAGAACATATCACCGTGTATGGTGACTACGACGCTGATGGAGTTACGTCTTCAGCACTGCTGTTTCGTGCGCTCCGAGCCTTGAAGCAAGCAGAGACAACGCTCGACTTTCATATTCCACATCGCCAACGCGACGGTTGCGGCCTGAATATCGCGGCCCTCGATATGCTCAAGCAACGTGGTACACAACTTATCGTTACCACCGATTGCGCCAGTTCCGACGTTGAACAGGTACGTTATGCGAACGAATTGGGTATTGATGTCATCATCACCGATCATCACAATCCGCCGCCCGAATTACCTGCGGCATATGCTATGGTAAATCCGTGGCGTGCTGACGCAGTAGGAGATGCACAAGCATTTCGTCTCCTCTGTGGCGCGGGTATGGCCTTCAAATTGGTACAGGCACTGTATCGCACGTACAACCGTTCGCCAGAAGAAGAGAGGGAATTGCTTGACCTTGTAGCTATTGGCACCATTGCGGATATCGTGCCGCTTATTGGTGAGAATCATATGCTAGCTCACCTTGGTCTGCAACGATTGAACGCGACACGCAAACCAGGGTTACAGGCACTTATTCGCAGTGCTAATCTGCAACAAGGACGCATTCGTGAACGCGACATCGCCTATGGGCTGGCTCCTCGCATCAATGCAGCAGGGCGTATGCAAGATGCGAGTATCGCTTTCAACCTGTTGACCACCGAGAGCGAGACAGAAGCTGCCGCATATGTTGCCCAATTAGAAGAACTCAATATCGCACGTCAGCAGCAGACAGAAGAGTTAATGCGGAAGGTACGCGAAGAGGCGCAACATCATCCAGATGATACTATTATTCTGGTGAGCGGTGAAGACTGGCATGAAGGTATCCTGGGTCTTGTCGCGGGCAAACTTGTCGAGGAGATTCACAAGCCGGTCTTTGTACTAAGTAATGACGCCGAGACGCAGCTCAGTCGTGGTTCGGCACGTAGCCAAAAAGGTTTCAATATCATAGAAGCTATTCGTAGCTTCGCTGATAAACTGGAACGCTACGGCGGTCATGCACAGGCGGCGGGCTTTACCATCGAGACAGCCCGCATCGACGAACTCCGACAACATCTCCTGGAATGGCAGATGACGGGCAATAGTGCAATGGTGGAAGAAGATTTAGCCGCATCTATTGAACCTGTATCAACCGCAGTCGTTGAAGAAGTTGTACAACAAGCGGAAATGGTGATCGAGCAGACATCAACGGCGCATATGATTGATCTGATTTTGCGTAGAACAGACCTGCTGAACTACGGGGGCTACATGAAACTCCGTAAACTGAGTCCTTTTGGTGCGGCCAATCCAGAACCGATTTTCAAGATAGAACGAGCCTACCTGATTGATCGCTGGGCCAGTGGTATGAACAGACAAAACTTGCGTCTGAAACTTGCTGTGACCGATCTCAAAACAGGAAAGGCCACCACAACTACAGGGACACTAACGCGTGGTGCCGAGCTACTCGAAACATTCGAGCGCGGCTCACTGGTCGATATCGTCTTTCGCATCGAATCATCCGAAGATGACAGTCGCCGTGACATCTGGCTTAAAATATTGGACGTGCAGAAATCTGTGTGATTTGTTTTTCTACCTGCTTGGTTAGAAGAATACGGTATGGCACTAGGGTTGCTCTCGCTCATGACGTTCTCGTCGGTAGACTTCGTAGTCACGCACATCTCCTGCGGCTATCTCGGCATGAGCAGTTTCCAGAAAACTTTCAAATCAAGATTGGTGGACCCCTACTACATCATCTTACAAGAGCCTGTACAAGATATAACGTCCCCATGCCTACAACCAGTGTCGCCAGTACATTTTTTGTACGCCATGCGACAATAACCGCGCATATACCAGCTATCAAACGTGCATTACTATAAGAAAGAAGAAGCGTTCCTTTTGGTAAAAAGAGCGCAGGAAAAATAATCGCGGACAGCACCGCCATTGGTACGAAACGTAACGCGCGTTGTAGTAACGCAGGAATGTCTATCCTACTAAAGAAGAGGATGAATGAAAGGCGAATGGCATAGGTAAGCAATCCTATGATAATGATCGTTAGCCAGAGCGTCATCGGTTACTCCGTAAGAAACTACTGTTTGTGTGTTGTCGTATGTTTTCCACGCATAGACCAATTACGATACCTACGATTGTTGCAACCCCTAGTCCTAACTTGAACGGCAAGGCATACACGACCACCGCCACAATACCAGCAGTCACAGCCGACGCTGTGCTTGCTCGATCTTTAAGCGATGGGACAACAAGGGCAATAAATGTTAGTGTCGAGGTAAAGTCGAGCGACCAGCTTGCTGGCACCTGCGTTCCCAGAAATATGCCAATTGCGGTACTCACCTGCCATGTCGTCCAGAGTGCCAGACCAGTCCCCAAGAAATACCAGTGCTTGAACGTTTCATCGTGTCTTTCACCTTCACCATAGCGATAGTGAGAAATTGTGACCGCATATGCCTCATCAGTCAGCAAATACGCTAATAGCCATTTCCAGCGTGCAGGGAGGCGTTTGACAAAGGGCGCGAGCGAGGCACTGTACAACATATGCCGAATATTCACGATGAATGCTGTAACGATTATGACGATGGGCGGTGTGCCAGCCGCGACAAGCTGCGCGATGATAAATTGTGAAGAGCCAGCGAAGACCACGCTCGACATCACCTGCGCCGTGATTGCTGGTATATGTGTACTCAAGGCCAGGACACCATAAATCATACCAAAAGGAATAACCCCTGGTAAGATCGGTGCCTCACCTTTGATGCCTGCTAAAAATTCAGATCGTCTTGTTATTGCCATAGCACTATTGTACAGGCAGACAAAACTAGCGTCTTGTCTATTCTTGCTATTTTTTGCCGCTTTGCATGTAAAGGCCAGGGGGAACGCCAACGATGCGTTTGAAGTGTTTTGTACTGTACGGGTCTGCTGTATCACACCCTTGTAATGCACAGTTGAGTGTGATACAGCAGACCCGTACAGATATCAAAGAGAATTATCAGTTCTCACGGATAAACACCACGAATTTCGGTTGCCTCGGCGACACGGGCGACAGCGAGCAGATAGGCTCCCATGCGGAGGTTTGTCTGCTGCTCCTCGGCTTTTTGCTGAACCGCGTGGAACGAGCGCATCATGATCGTTTCAAGTCGGTTGTTGATTTCGTTCTCAGCCCAGAAGAAGCGTTGCAGGTCCTGCACCCACTCGAAGTAGCTAACCGTGACGCCACCCGCGTTCGCCAGGATGTCAGGAACCACCGTTATACCACGATCATTGAGGATGCGATCCGCCTCTGGTGTGGTTGGGCCATTGGCTGCCTCGATAATCATACGTGCCTTAATACGCGCGGCATTTCGCTCCGTCAACTGGTTTTCAAGCGCGGCAGGCACCAGCACTTCGCAAGGAAGTTCCAGTAGTTCCGCGTTTGTTACTGCCTCGGTACCGGGGAGACCGGCAAGGTTGCCATGTTCTTTTGAGTAGCGCAACGCCTGATGTACGTCGATACCTGCTGGATTATAGACACCACCCTTAATATCGCTTAAAGCGACAACTTTGCACCCAAGTTCGCTCAGGAGGCGTGCTGAGATACTGCCAACATTGCCGAAGCCTTGAATAATCACCGCACACTTGTCGGGACGCATCCCCTTGATCGTCAGTGCCTCGCGTGTCACAACCTGTACACCACGTGCAGTGGCTTCCAGGCGCCCCTCACTCCCACCAATAGCGAGCGGTTTACCAGTGATAACAGCGGGCACCGAATAGCCCTGATGCATGGAAAAAGTATCCATCATCCAGGCCATAACCTGTGGATTGGTATTCATATCAGGTGCGGGAATGTCGCTATTGGGTCCAATAAGAATTGAGATTTCGGTAGCATAACGGCGTGACATGCGTTCAAGTTCGGCACGCGACATGGCATGAGGATCACAGATAACGCCACCTTTCGCGCCGCCGAAGGGGATACCGACAACGGCACATTTCCACGTCATCCACATAGCGAGGGCACGCACCTCGTCGAGCGAAACCTCTGGGCTGAAACGAATGCCCCCTTTTGCAGGACCACGATTGATATTATGTTGCACCCTGTAGCCTGTGAACATCTCGACATCGCCGTTGTCCATGCGTACAGGGAAATTGACAATTAACTCGCGTTTGGGCTTGCGTAGAATAGCTCGCATCGCCTGAGAAAGACCAAGACGGTCGGCAGCCTCATCAAACTGCTCTACCGCCACTGTATACGGACTCATCACCTCAATAGCCATAACTCAAAAAACCTCCTTGACATGGGCCACTCTTCAGCCCCTAATGCAACGATGCACCGGAAGCAACATTGCTTCTCGTAATAACCCTCCCTGATAAGACATCGCTACTCCTACTTGCATGTAGCATACCACAGAAAAGCCCACCTCAATTGGCGGGCTTCACTTCTACACATGTTCATAGCATAGCACATTTTTAGCTGTCCAGATTTGTATACAAACCTGGACATGTTTAACAACCGTCGTGAATTTGCTGGAATACATTGGTAAAGTATGGATCGGAGGGCGAGACCGTCTGATTCAACGGTGTGATAACCATTACATCCCTCCCTGGTACCGTCTGAAAACGCTGCACGCGATAGGTAATATGCCTTGCATCCATCTTTTGTAAGATGAGTGGATAGGAGTCATTATGGTTGGCGAAAAAAAGGAGACTGTAACGGTCGCTATGTAGAACTGTATCGCTCATACTCTGCACGCGGTTCTTCTCCTGCGTCACCAGAATTTTTCCATTGGTCTTGAACGTCAAAGGATCACCAAGCCAACTTGTTGCCAGCGCATAGTGAATATGCTGCTGTAGCATATAGTTGATGATCGGCGTGGCATCAGCCGGAGCCGCAACACAGCCCGATGTCTGAAAAGTATTGTGTGAACTCGACTTTCCATATGCATAGCCTTGTGTGCTGAAATACACTAACAAGATGGTCGCTAGTAGAACGCTTCGCAGTATATTCTCTTTTGTGAAGTGATAAGTCGTGCTTTGCTGTACGGAAGCGGAATCGGTTTCTGCCTGTACGTCCGACTCCTCAGATGGAGACCATAGCAGTGTTACAACGGCGGCCAGAATGAATGGTAGTCCAATGACCAGAGGCACAACATAGCGTCCGGTGAGGTCCCAGGGTCCACAACCGGCATAAATACTGGCAACAGCAATTGAGGAGACGCAGTACACGACCGATGTACAGGTAAGAAATAGCAGAGGTAGAAGTGTTAGCTTCCGCATGTGTACCAGCAACGGACGACGCCAGAAGAGCGAAAGCACAATGCCACCAATTACAATCGCCAGGCAGGTACCGTTGATAACCAGGCCAGGGGTCAGTATTTGTGGATGATTTTGCGTAACATATGGCTCCGTTGGCAACGCTCCTCCGATGACTCGTGGCGCGATACACCGAGAGTAGAGTACCTGCACCTTGTCAATCGTCGCGATACGTTGCGCGTTGAACGTACCACCGCCATTCTGGAAAATGTACGCCACATTTTTCCACTGGTTATGATAGCCCCAATAAAGTGCGGGTGCCGCGCCAATCATGGCTCCAGGAAGTGCGACAAAGGCAAGCAGTGTCTCTCGGATAAAAGTTAGACGTACAGAGGGTTCACCACTTCGATATGATTTTACCAGCCCTGAAAGCACAAACCAGCCGAGCCAGAGTGCTATCGCGGCGACAGCATACATGATAAGGGGATCGGTCCACAAACCGAGGCCGAGCAGGAAGCCAATGCCGAGCCAGCGCAGCGCAAGTTCGAGCGGCAATGCACCCCTCCTCCAGCGTTGTGTCAGGCGAAACGCGCTATAGAGCAACCAGAGCATAATAACCATTGCCTCTACATAGCCACCAAGAGAACGTAGCTCTAATACGGCATCGTAAAGGGGTGGTAGCGCGGCGAAGAGTGTTGCTACATATATAAAGCAGCGTTTAGCACGCGGAGATAAACCTGCTTCGTCTGCTAATGCCAACGCGAATACCCACGTGAGAACGATCAGCCCAAGCGAAACAAGCGATGTCGCAAGACGTAGCGCAAAAACAGAGGGGCCAGTGATAGTAAACATAAGTGCAATAATATAAGCTTCCAGGCTACCCATATACGCCTGCCCATAATAGTACACGGGCAGTTCGCCGCGCAGTATATGCTCGGCCTGAATACCCGTCTCCGCTTCATCGGCGGCAATAGCTCCATGAGTATGAATAATTAAATATACGCGAACAAGAAGAGCAATACATAAACAAATCCATAGGGGCAAAAGAAATAGTGCGTGTGAACGCCATCTTGAACGCGCGTTTGTCGTCGTTGACGACCCCTGAGATACATGAGCAGGCCCCTTAGCAGCAATAGAAAACATAGAGATGGAGAGCCTTTCGCTGGTCAATTGTACAGTACAAGAGAGTGTAGCAAATAATAGGTATGATAGCAAATATGCGGACCATCAACAATACATAGTATGTCCAAATTCCTGTAAGATTTATTATCTCCTGTCTGCATATAAACATCAGAGTCTGGCACCCATTCAAAAGTGTGCTTACTTGTATTTTTGAGATAATTTAATGCGAGAAGTGGAACTTCCATATGATGATTGAAGCCTTGAAATATTACCTCTGGCAATTTGTATAACCATAGTGGATTAGAGTTATAAATTTGAGTCTGAAAGCAACGCGCACACTCGAAGGTTTGTCCGACACGTTCAGCAGGATACCACGACCGATAAGAGCAGATACTGCACGACAACGAAAAACCTCGTTCTAATAGACCTTTTTCCAGAAGCTGGAATACTTCATCAGGCAGCTTACTAGAAGCGGTTTTGAAGTAGTCCTCTGTTGCAGAAGGCGTTACTTTCTGAAGGATATTCCGAAGATCCAAATAATGTACTGCGCGTCTCTTAGGAGGAGGATAGTCTAAAATCCAATCAATATTAAAGCAGTCTGATATGAGTATCACAATAGCAGGAGGGCGTTCACCTGTAAAGTTGCGTGGTGGTGTACCACCAACTTTTTGATATTTAGCTGTCAAGCTGATAAAAGATTGATGTGGTGAAGGAAAGTGTTGTAGTTCAAAGCATGCACGTAATATTTCTACGGCATTCGATAGTGGAAACTTATATTCGTCCTTGATCAATTCATTTAGTTGCTGGCGGTTAGATGCTGCTATAAAGGTATCTTGATTTTCTAAATAGGCACCTGCTTTATGCTGAGGTACATTTGTTTCTAAAAGTCTCTCCAAAAAATTCTCGCGGTATCCAGTTGCGTCTAGTTCTATAGTTTCATCAACTTTATCGAGCATAGGAGTTCGCGCTTCTACATCGCCACAGGCAACAAATGCTAGTTTACTAGTTTCAGAATATCTCTCAGAAGTTACTGCTACGTAGGTTCTCGAAGGTTTTTGTGTATCATTGTGTATTTTAAGCCACTCAGAAACCATTGTTGCGTTTTTGCCTGATCCTCCACCTATAGGATCAGATGATACGAATCCTGATACAAGGTCCCATAAAATAATTCCGAACGGAGAAACGTGGAGTGATAAACTATTAAATTGACTAATTGTCATTTTTGGCGCGAGTACTATAAGATCAGGATCATAATCTGTTAGAAAGCGTTTGTACTCATCAGAAATGGTATCTTGCTCCATAAGTGGAATTATAATATTATAGTAACCTCCCAGCACAGCACAATTGTACTTAACAATTTCTTCAAACCTTTCCCACTCACTTACCCGAACGAGCCATGCAATACTTCTTGGATACACCGAAGCAAGAGCGAACTGTTGCAATGTATAGACCTTTCTAAAGCCAATATCTGATTCTAGTATGCAATAATTACAGAATTATATTATAACACCCGTTAGCATTTCTAACATTAACAGCACACGAAACTTTATCTTATTCAGGATTATACTTCAACCAAAAACTTCCATCTTTTCCTGCCTCTCAAAGAATATCATTATGTACCAAACTTGACAGAACGGTTTCATTTGGCCTATAATTATAGAACAGATTTTCTAAAAGGAGCAAAAGATGAGCAATCATGTGAGCGAGCAGGGACGTGAGGAACAGAAGAAACGTAGCTTTAATCCCAACGATCACGTAATGCAATTGAAAAGTAGAGATGGTGCCAAAGACTATCTGCCGGTTCAGTGGCGGCTCGTGTGGTTCCGTGAACAATGTCCGCAAGGGACTATTGATACTGATGAACGTGAGATTGACCTTGACCGCGAAGTGGAAGAGGAAGTGTATGTGTGGAATAATGAAAAGCGACGTAGCGAAAAAGTGGTAAAACGAGCCAAAGGTTATGCAAGATTCAAAGCCATTGTTACCGATGGTAAAGGTGGCAGAGCTACTGGTACTAAGTCTGAAAATGCTGCGAGTTTTCCAGACTACGTAGAGAAAGCTGAAACTGGCGCTATCGGTCGCGCACTCGCAGCGTTAGGGTATGGCACACAGTTCGCGCCTGAACTATCGGAGGCACATCGCATCGTTGACAGCCCTGTTGATCGCGGTTCCAATGGCTACGAGAGCAACAACGCTAACGGCAACACATCCTTCACACCAATGCGTCCAACTGCCATCAATAACAATACGAACGGCAATGGTTCTTCACCTGTTGCTACTCCATCCTCGGCAAACGGTGAGACGCCTACGGATGCATCAATGCAGGTGACGGAACAACAGATTTCGAGCATTCGTAAGTTGACCGAGTATCTGGGTAAGGCTGAGCCGGAGGGGCTGGAGTCGATGAGCAATCTTGAGGCGAAAAAGGTAATTCAGCAGCTTACCGCCGAGTATCGGCAGAGTAAGAAGGCTTCTTGAGAAAGATGAGATAGCTGTATGACCGCAGTCGAGTTAGAGTATGCCGAAAAACGTATGCGCCAGAAATGGCACGATCTCGTAATGGAAGAGCAGCGTGGAGCATCTATGCAGGTGCTTGAGCGCATGTTTAACGCCTATATGCTCGCTGTGGAAGAATATAACCGTTGCCTCGAACGTGTTCAACCACAGCACCATTCAACGAAGAAAGCTTCATAGCAAAACAGGGAGACCGCAAGAATCTCCCCTACATGTAAAAGGCAATAATAGATGTAGGGGAGACTCTTGCGGTCTCCCTGCTCTCTCTGTTATTTCAACCCTTTAACGAAATCTACAATAGCAGAGGCAACCGCCCCTATCGCATCGAACAAAATCATATGCCCTGCATTGAGAACAATCACCAGTTGCGACTCTGGAATATCACGATGGAGGCGTTCGCCATAGCGCACAGGTATCTGCTGATCCTGTTCGCCCCATATGATCAAGGCAGGTTTACCCATAACTTTAAGGTTGGGTGTGACCGAATTGACATACCAGGGCACAAGTAGACGTATGTGCTGCAATAGGACCTCTTTGCCTAGCTCACTATTCCACGGCTCGACATACGAGTTCAGCACGTTATCAAAACGTTCGGTATCCACCACTGCTGCGGGAAGTGTAGCACGCAGGTCGTGAATCATATCTTCGACCTCGGTATTCTTGGGCGCATCGAAGTCCTGCCGCTTCTTCATATCAGGTAAGGGCCAGTTCGGGGCGAAGGCGTCAAGGTAGCAGATGCTATCAACCAGCACAAGAGCCGCGACCCGCTCATGAAGCAGACGTGTCGCCAGGATTTGCGCGACTGAGCCACCTATGCCGTTTCCAACAAGTATAATGTTGGTCAGGTTCAGGCTTCTCAATAGAAAGTTCAGCACGTCGGCATGGCCCCAGGGCGACGTATCGGCGGGCCACGGATGCTCCGATTGTCCATAACCGAGCATGTCGATGGCGTAGACCGCACGCCCAAGTCCTGCGAGTTGCGGTAGGGCGTCGTCCCATGAGGATGCGCTACCCATAATATCGTGCAGCAGCACAATGGCTCCATCGGTGCCATATTCTGCTCCCTGCACAATATAGCTCAAATCATAATGAACGGCATGTGCTACACGACGCTCCGGTGCCTGTTGTGAGCGAGGGACAACTGATATGTTATTTACCATGAATAAATCCTCTTAATTCATTTACATTTTTGCTTTCGCGTATAAGCTTGGTACGTTGTAGAAGGCACTGAAACCTGCGTAACGCGCGGTCTCATCACCTAGCTCATTCTCTATCACGAGCAAGCGATTGTATTTTGCTACACGTTCGCTACGCGCTGGTGCCCCCGTTTTGATCTGGCCTGCATTGGTGGCGACAACGAGATCGGCAATCGTGGTATCCTCGGTCTCACCTGAGCGATGCGAGACGACGGCACTGAAGGCGGCACGTTTCGCCATCTCGATAGCCTCCATTGTCTCGGTCAATGTCCCAATCTGGTTGAGTTTGATGAGGATAGAGTTCGCGGAATGTTCCAGGATGCCACGTTTGAGGCGCTGTGTATTGGTGACAAAGAGATCATCACCTACCAGTTGAATGCGATTGCCGAGACGTTGGCGTAGCCGTGACCAGCCCTCCCAATCGTCCTCAGCAAGACCATCCTCGATGGTGATAATGGGGTATTCGCCAATCCACTGCTCATACAGGTCGATCATCTCGCTCGATGTCAGTGTGCGCCCCTCGCGTGCCAGGACGTATTTCCCGTTCTGGTAAAACTCGGTTGCGGCGGGGTCCATACCCAGGAAAATATCGACGCCGGGTTTGTAGCCTGCGGTCTCGATGGCGGCAACAATCACCTCCAATGCCTCGCGGTTAGAACTCAATGAGGGTGCGAAGCCGCCTTCATCACCGACGTTGGTGTTTTGTTTGCGATCATGGAGTACCTTCTTGAGTCCATGATACACCTCGGCACCCATACGTAGCGCGTCACGAAACGTCTCGGCCCCGACTGGTAGCACCATGTACTCCTGCATATCGGTTGAGTTATCGGCATGTTTGCCACCATTCAAAATATTCATCATAGGTACGGGCAATGTACGGGCGGCAACACCACCCAAATAGCGGTAAAGCGGCTGGCCTTGCGCGTTCGCAGCGGCCTTCGCCACCGCCAGCGACACACCAAGAATTGCATTCGCCCCGAATTTGGCCTTATTTGGCGTGCCATCTTGCGAAATCATAACCTCATCAACCGTCGATTGATCGAGAGCGTCAAGGCCAGTGATAGTGTCGCAAATAATCTCGTTCACATTGTTGACGGCATTGAGAACACCTTTGCCACCATAACGTTTCTTATCACCATCGCGCAATTCGACCGCCTCATGCGCTCCTGTTGACGCACCAGAGGGAACCGAGGCCACGCCAGTCGCCCCTCCAATGAGGACAACCTCGACCTGCACCGTTGGATTACCGCGCGAATCAAGAATTTCATGCGCTATCACAGCTTCGATAGTGGTCAAATCGCTTGTATTATTCGGCATCTTTATCCTCCACGCAATATTTTCTCTGTTGTATGTAGAGTGTGTCGAGAAGCTATTGTACATTGTATCATAGGGCTGTGAGTAATAAGATTGATGCCCTTGCACGGCTCGAAGCGAGTTGTGTAGGGGCATCAATCTTATTATTCTTCCTCCTGTACCTTCTCCACTACTTGCTTCAGCAATTCGTAGGGCTGCGCTCCCGATACGAGATACTTTTCTGCGAAGATGAGCGCAGGTACACCATTCAATCCGTACTCGTGAGCAAGTTGTACGTCGGCTGATACCTCGGCATCGAATTGTGGGTCTTGTAGTGCGGTCTCGAACTGCTCGGTGTTCAGTCCTACGTTGTCCGCGATCCCTTTTAATACGTTGATATCGCTGATGTCTTGCGCCTCTTGCCAGTAGGCATTCATCACGGCTTTATGGAAGGTGGCACCTTTTCCTTGACTTTCGGCGTATTTGTCGGCGATGAGGGCAAGGCGGCTATCAATGCCGAATGGACCCGAATGGACTTCAAGGCCATACTGCTCACGGGCCATCTGCTCGAAGCGTGGGCGGCTTGCCTCGATCTGCACTAAATGTTGTGGGGTTATGGGGGGAGAACCAGCCGGACGTAGTTCAAATGAACGCCAGTGGATATCGACATCATAATTCTGTTGGAGCTTCTCCAAACTGGAGGCTACGAGAAAACAGAAGGGTCAAACAAAGTCCGACCACACATCAATACGTATAGACATAACCAATTTTCCTTTCGCATATCGCAGTTATAGCTCTATCATATCATTTTTCCCAGTTAATGAGGACATAATATAAAAATTAGTAAATGTGTTCCAAAATCTGTATATCTCAGGTGCATCTGATACGTATACAAAGGAGATAGCGGTGGTCTTATGAATTAACTGATGAGTATACAGAAAGGAACATATAATGACACAATTCCATACAACAGGACATGAAACACAGAGCGAAAACTTGCGCGACTCACCAATGATGGCTCATTTGTTGGATGCACTGAAAGATGGCACCGACATTGGACATTATGGACGCCTAACCTTTGTGATGATCGCACGGCACTTTCTGCCGGAAGATGAGATTGTCGAATTGCTCAGCCATCAGCCCGATCACAATGCGACTGAGGCCCGTGCCCTCTTGCAGCAGGTCAAGGCTCGTGACTACAATCCGCCCAAGCGTGAGCGTATTCTCGAATGGCAGTCGCAGCAGGATTTCCCCATCTGCCCCACACCTGATGATCCTGGCACCTGCAACGTGTATCAGGAACTGCGCTTCCCCAATGGCATTTACGATAACATCAACAACTTCTACGAAGAAAAGGCTGAAGCAGAAGAAAAACAATAAACATTTCGCGCGTGATGTGAGCGACTGGTCGCTCACATCACGCGCGAAATGTTTATTACTCCTATCTTTCTTGCTCGGTTGGGCGAATCAAGATTTCGTTGACATCCACACGCTGTGGTTGTGTCACGGCATAGACGATAGCCGCAGCGATATCTTCGCTTTCAAGTGGCGTTATCGAGTGATAGAAATCTTCGCTTTGTTTCTTGGCATTTGGATCTGTAATATGATTGTTCAGCTCCGTCGCCACCGCCCCTGGTTCGATAACCGTCACGCGAATCTTATACTTGAGTACCTCTTGTCGCAGTGCCTCAGAGAACGCCACGACGCCCCATTTGGAGGCATTGTAGACGCCACTGCCAGCACGAGCAGTGCGGCCAGCAACCGACGAGATGTTGATGATATGGCCGCCGCCTTGCTGCTTCATAATCGGCAGAGCGGCATGCGTAGCATACATCAAACCCAGCACGTTCGTATTGATCATACGCCGCCAGTCCTCTGTATTCGCGCCTTCAATCATACCGAGTAGCATCACGCCTGCATTATTGACAAGAATATCGACACGTCCGAGTTCTTTTTGTGCCTTCTGGACGATCTCGTTGGCCTGCGCCTCTTCCTCCACGTCCGAGGCAATCGGATACGCCTTGCCACCGTTATCGGTGATACGCTTCACGAGGTCGTGTAAGCGATCCTCGCGCCGAGCAGAAACAGCAACGGCAGCACCTTCTGCCACCAAAGCCAGTGCGGTTGCCTCGCCGATGCCGGATGAGGCACCTGTAATCAATGCAACTTTCCCCGTAAGTCTCTGTGCCATGTTCTATCTAATCCTCTTTTGTGTATTCATGGAAACAAGTCTTCTCTACTTAGTACACGTATGGTAGGGGTGGGAACGTGACAAGTGGCAGATTTAACAAAATATGTACCATACATTCCCTCCCTTATATGCCACCTGTTATCTTGAAAAGACAAGGTTTACACTACATCTAATACTTGCAGAGGTAACAACTTGATTATTCTGAAAATCAAAGAAGTAGCAGAGTCAAAAGAGATAAGTCAAGGAAAATTAGCTCGAAAAGCTGATGTTGATGTAAAAACTGTTAGAAGAATATTTCGTAATCCTAAAGAAATTATCACAACAGAAACACTTGACAAGTTCGCTACTGCTCTGGGAGTAGATGCGTGTGATCTTATCGAGTACATACGCGATTAAACACAAACAATTAACTTACAAGGCAAGAAATGTCAATAGCGGCGTAGCTGTGACCCATTTTTAGCGTTTGCAAACTGACCCACCCCAAAGTATCAAGTAAAAACTGATCCACTTGCCTTCGGTTAAGATGGTGCTGTTTTCAGTTTTTCTCCTTTC